>JACCDO010121269.1_pt1 | contig 106495 bp, 96 predicted proteins | sample 7446101 | NCBI WGS metagenome assembly JACCDO01 (sample SAMN15323440, study PRJNA562643) | freshwater metagenome | isolation source: river surface water | place: USA:Blue River Watershed | collected 2017-08-16
CAGTAAGCGTAGTTTTCACTAGATCGAATAATGACCGTTGGCCTAGCCGCGGAATCGGGGTGCGGAAAAACCAATGCCGGCTGTGTTCGCTATTACATTGGAGCCAATCTTCGCGTTCGAACCTAGACACTGATGGCAACCCGGCAAGGGATTCGGTGCCAAAAAAGTCAAATAGTTCAGAATTGGAAAGTGGCTGGAAATCCTTTTCACCCTGAAGCTGTGCTAGGTTAGTATTTGTAAGTTCATGATATTCAGCTAGTGAATTATATATACGGTGTGTAAGGGTATCATAATTACCAGTATCACCGTCACTAGAATTGGCACTCAGAGTAATAAATTGTATGTTTTCAATGCGAATTATTTTCAGATTTAGTATATCACCAGTTGCTGTACTAGGTTGTAATAACCGGCATTTATTTATTATTTCAACTAGTGTAGTGCTATCGGTGGTTATAAAATTAGTATATGGTGCGATAAATCGCTGGTTTTGTAGTTCCGCGCTAACTGACACCAAATCCTGGCCGAATAATTGGCAAATCGCATTAGTTATTTTTTCCTCTGCGAAATTTACTAAATTTTGGGCTGTTATGATTACGGGGTCAAGTTGGTATTCGACTAGGTAATATCTGGGTGCAGCCGGATTCACGCCTAGAATGAATGATTTATTATTGGGTTGCATCTGGTGGGTGGTATATGTGGGCTGTAGTTGTTGTGTTTTTAATAGAATAGCTAGGGTCTGTTTAATCCATTTTAACGGGTTTATAACTTAATGATAGTAAATTGTGAAATAATAAAGCTATTGAATAATTTGTTAAAACATGAAAACAGAATGTGGAATATTTGCTGCTCTAGGTATTCAATTCACAACACCAATACCAGGCAATATTATCAATCAGGGGATGCGGACCATACAACATCGCGGGCAAGATAGTTATGGGCTTATTACCTTATCTAGTGATGGCGGGGTGAGTGAAATAAAGGAATTTGGACTATTACCTGATGAACTATTAATAGATGGACCTAGCATAACTAATATCAATGGTGTTCTAGGTCATACACGATATTCAACAGTTTGCGCGACCATTGATAAAGAAGCCATCCAACCAATTGAATTAACTAGTTCTGAATCGAGCACAAACGCATATATTTCATTTAATGGAAATATCCCCGATTTCCAAACAAATATGCGCCGGACTTTGGGAATACAATACCTAGATGGCTCTAGTGATACATATCTATTTCGCGCGATTTGGCAACGGGATTTCATTGATTCCAGGGATATAGAAGGATTTGCGCGGTATTGTATAACCCAGATTCCGGGAGCTTATTCATGTGTTGTTATGTGTTGTAAGAGAAGAGATAATAGATTGATGGGATTTAGGGATAGATATGGCTACAAACCGCTTTGGTGGTTCCGGAACCTAGAACTAGGACTACAAGGATTTGTAAGTGAGACTTGTCAGCTTGAAACACAGCTAGGATATGAAATAACAGAGGTCACACCGGGTTCAATAGTAATCCTAGAATCCGGGAAAGAACCACAAATTATACCAGTTATAAGTTTGTCGGTTGCGGAATTATCCAGATGTAGTATGGAGACTATTTATTTCATGCAGGATAATAGTTTAGCCAGCCTAGATAACCTAGCTAAGCAATCTATCTCATATGACGTAACCGGACCAAAAGTTGCAGATATAAAAAATAAATTAGGCCGGCAACTAGCTAAAGAAGAGCTAGGACACTTTTTGCCTGAAGATACACAAGTTATATATGTCCCTGAAAGTAGTTATCCTCTAGCCACTGCTTATTCCGCCGAATTATGCTTACCATTTGCGAAGGATGCGATCCGGAAAATATATAATATTAGGAGTTTCATCGAAAGTAATACTGAAGCCCGGGTAGGTAAGATTAAACGGAAATTTGAGTTCGCATTTGACATGATTACATCCCGGGATGTAATAATTATTGATGATTCCCTAGTCCGGGGTAATACAATGAAATATATAATCGGGCAACTCAAGGAAAGTCGGCCAGATGTGCGAATCCATATCCGGATAGCATCACCTATCCTAAAAGATAAATGTTGGTTCGGGATTGATATTGCTGAACGAGATGAATTAATATGGTGGCAAACCGGTGCTAGTTTGTCAGGGCTCCAAGAATTTCTAGGAGTCACAAGTATTCAGTATTTATCGGTTGAAGGTTTGCGGGCAGTGCTAGGTCTAGGACATTGTACCTTTTGTTTTGGAGAACCTAGCACAGCAACCCGTCGAACATTAGAATGGTAACAACAAAAAACAACTGTTAAAAATTGAATTTAATTACTCATCCGGTTCAGGTAATGCATTTATATAATTTATAGCCCTTTGTTTTTGATATTTATCCAATAATATTTTAGAACTGCCCGATAATACAGTTACCTTATCATTTAGTTGCTTAATTACTGAGTCATTATTATTTTCATTAAGTAAGAATGCTTCTAGGAATTTGAGGTCATTCTGTCGATGGTCGGGAATATTATTTTTATGTGTTTCTATAAAATTATCTATTTGGCCTAAATGAGCCATTGCCACATTACCTATAACATTGTCAGCGCTATCATTATTAATGCCATGTTCTGCATCTAGGTATTTAACTTGTTCACCCTTCCTGTCCGACATACAAATATTATGATTAGCCGGATCTTCATATACACTATCTATGAATGCTTTGAATGCGTGTAATCTTTGTAGGATTATATACATTTGGCGTTCAGGTGTAATATGCGCGGTGCTTTCATGGCATACTGGGTTTAAGAAAATATTTATATTTTGCTGGTTATTATTTGTTATATTATTTGTATTATTATTTGTAATATTGTTATTATTTGTAGTGTTATTGTTATTATTGATTTGGTTTTCTATAATTTGTGATATTGTATTCCTAGCATTGCGTTCTGTAGTGGGTTGTCGCTGTTTTCTAGGCCGGCCATTACGTGGTATCTCACTTTCTATATCATCTACTTGTGTAATACTCGACGGTAAATTCAAAAATATTTGAGGTGTTGCGTCATTTAGTTTATTATATAGTTCTATAACTTCTATTTGTGTTTCCGGAATATCTGGTATGCCTGCTCTCACTAATAATTTATATTGATAACTATTTTTATATTTATGTTTACACTTTGATTTATGCACATTTATATTATGTTTGCTATATAGTTTGTTACAGAACCCACAAGCAGTTTTAGGATTTAAATTCGGGCTTGGAGAATTATAAGCGATTAGTTCATCGTGTAATTGTGTGATTTGATTTGTGGAAGTTTCTAATTCAGGACTGGTAATATTGCCAAAATTCATATTTGGATTTTGCAAAGTTGTATCTGGTTTTTGTGGTAGTGCAGTCTGAATTTGAGGCTCTGATGGCGACTGTGTGAGCGGTAACATTGTGCTTGATGAGCGGCATTTGTGCTTTAATATATGTCGTTTGTAGCTAAAAAAAAGCTGATACTTTTTCCCACAAGCGCAAATTATATCAGGTTCTGATGCTTTTGGTGGTTTATCATGCACATTAGGTGTGTCCATGGTAAAATTATTTTGCGATACTATTACTATTATTATATATATCTTTTACCAAAAACTTTAAACTAACGCAATATTTACTAGATGCCAGAAAGTAACAAACATATAATTATACTATTAGGAAAATAACAATAATTTAAATAGGCAAAATACACAGCATGTAATAATATACATATATTACTTTAGGCAAAATACACACATTCTACAACTTTTATCCGGTAGTTTCACAGCACATATTTAATCCCAGATTTTGACTAAAAAATACGCGTTTCTGGAACAAAATTTCGCACTAGATTTACATTAAGTTTGACATAGAAAAAAGTTTGCATGAGAAAAATAATTTGAAGGGGCGGTCACGTGCGTGCGCGCGCGAGCCTATACACATACCTACTTTATACATCTTGTTTAGGTCTAGTATGAGTGTGTAATTGGTATATACTAGCGTAAATCCTCTACATATCCTACTTTTATCCTACTTTTAAAAGTAGGATGCGCGAACCAAAAAAACCCCCTAGATTTTTTTTCAAAATTTTTCCAAAAATTTTTGGCCGGGTAAAAATCTGGTTTTCACAAATTTACATGTCACCAACCCGGGGTTAATCCACAATTCAAATAAATAATTATTTCTGGAGCTGTGAATTATATTTATCCAAGCAATCCAATAGTCATAATACCATAATATATACTCTTAAAACACAAACTAATAAATTAATTAACAAATATATAAATTTCTGGTATATCAGACTAAATAACATGTTTATTTGAATGTTAAAGTTTGGCTGATAAACATTATGCCCTTTGTAAACGTTAATACTATTTGTCTGATATCCAAAAAGATATATTCACATTACACATACGCAAACTGAATAAATTATAAATGCGGATTACAAATAATTTGAGTTGGTAGCAACCAAAAGTTAGTAAAAGAGGACGATTCCGTAACCAAAAAATTAATAATTAGTTTAAATTTTATTACTTAAGCCTAGCTGTGGATTAATCATAATAACACTCATACGACTTTTTACTAATTCAAAACTATTAGAAATAATCAGGCAAAATGTCATCAGTCACGAATAAACCTAGATGGACTGTATACATGCTCCGCGAACAAACTGGCCGGCAATCCGCACTTATAAGTTACCTATCCCAACCATGGCCGGAATGCCAATTAGACATCGTGCTGTTCGACTACACAGATTTACCACGGATTTGTCAGGATATCTCCAAATTATCACATGGGACCCGTGTGATGGTAATCATCTTGGGTGAAAATGATATCAGGGATTTAGGACAAGATGTCCGAGACCGAATTAATAGGGTTTATGCAGGAGCTGTATTTTTGTATCCTAGCACACAAGCTGCACGGATTGAAACAAGTAAAATATTTTGCCGGACCTTGTTGTCAGACCCAGAAGTGAATCTAGGCAATGACTATAACCCTAAATATTGGATTCTAACAAGTGGAAGTTCAGACGGACTTGATAGTTTCCCACAAGAAATGAATTTAGTTGACCGGGTTATCAAATGTGATGGCCTAGCTAGAGGTAAAGGTGTATGGGTGGGTGGACAACACTTTCAGGATAACCAAACAGCACGCGAATTAATTAAAAAGGCATCCGCAGAAGGCAATGTGCTAATAGAAGAAAAACTAATAGGCCAAGAATTCAGTGTCCATACATTATGTTATAAAGACCGTAAGATTCATAGTCCGTGTGTCCGGGATTTCAAGCGCCGGTTTTCAGGTGACTTAGGACCGAACACAGGCGGTATGGGAACTATAAGTTATGCAGACGGGCTAATGCCATTCTTGACAGAAACAGAATACCATGAATGCTGTGAGTTAAATGAGCGTGTAGCTGCTAAGCTAGGATTTACTGGTGTTCTATATGGTTCATTTATGAAACTTTGTGATTCTGAAATGGAAGATTCGGTGCAAACAGATAAGATAAAGGTAATTGAATATAATTGCCGGGCGGGGGATAGTGAATTGATTAATCTATTAATGTTATTGGAACCATCCGGCAGTCCATTTGAGATACCTAGCTTCGCAGCCCGGGCATCTTTATGCACCTATTTGGTCGATAAGGATTATGCAGTTGGAAGGACTAGTGATTTGGTGTCTGAAAAAATTATTTCGGTTGACACGGTAGATTGCTTAGCTAGGTCTGGGTTATTCCCGGCTGGTATTAACCATATTGATAATAATTCACAATCTTCTAATTATAAAATCACCAAATGTCAAGAAAATGTGTTTTGTTCAGTCAAACGCCATAAATTCAGTTATACACGCCCTGGCCGACTTATGGCTGTTGGTGCAACTGGAACTGATATTGATGAACTAATCGACATTCACTCCGGACTTTGTAAAAGAGTCAGTGGCGAGGATTTAGATTGGCGACGGGATATTCCTGAATTCCTCCGCCCACTTGAACCAACACCGGTTAGTAGTGTAAGCACTACACCCCGTTTTTCGCATCCTAGCATTACTTTCCCTGACGAACCTACCGTCCAAAAATCTGGGGAAGGTTATCTAGCGCACCTGGATAATTATAATTCAATTATGGATGTTGTAAAAACTCGGATCGATTCAGTTAATAAAGAAATCGCCGTTCGTACCAATGGGCGAATTCGGCTAACTGGCGAAATAGGTGATTTCGCGAATAGTATAGGTTACTTTGGTGCTGGGCTATTAGATGGTATGACACTAATGTGTTCCGTGGATGGTGCCGGGACAAAAACGAAATTTATGGAAGGACACCCTAGACGGTTTCAAGTGCTAGGTAGTGACGTAATAACACATAATATAAATGATATGCTTTGTAATGGCGGAACACCAGTAGCATTCCTAGATTATTATGGTTGTGACCGGTTGGACCCCCGTGAATTCTCCGAATATATCCACGGTATCCTAGATGTCTGCCAAGCGGAAGGCATTCCACTTATTGGCGGGGAAACGGCTGAAATGCGCGGGATATATCAACAGGGTGAATGCGAAGTATTAGGAATCCTATTAGGTGTTGCACTGAATGGGACTAGGAATGGGGACAGCGGACGTAAGGGCGATGATAACGGTGTCCGACAAATAAATCCACTACAAAAACAAATAAATATAGGGAACGGAACTTTGATTTATGGTATTCGTTCACATGGCGCACATACAAATGGCTTCACAAAACTACGGGAAATAAAGAACACCGTGGCGGGTGGAATGCCAGATTGGGTTTGGGAATACTTTTGTCAACCACACCGTAATTATCGCCCGGTATTTGAATTACTATCCAGATCCGGTATAACACCATTAGCAAAGGCACATATAACCGGTGGCGGGTTTGTAGATAACTTAATGCGAGTAGTGGCACCTGAATTCCAACAAATATTGAAACCTATACTAGATCAGTGGGAACTTGGTCGAGAATGGGATTGGGTCTTCCGAAATAGTGGGATGACTTGGTCGGAATTTACGCGAGTATTCAATGCAGGATTTGGGATGTGTTTTATGTTGAATGAGCCAATTAATAGGGACGTGATCCCGGATGACCTAGCTGCCGACATACAACTATTGGGTGTGTTTATGGATTAACGCCCAAATATTTTTTTTGTTTGGTTTTTTTATTTAGCAAATACTACCTGGTTTTTAAAACTTAAATATATCCTAGAGATATGATATTAATACACTAATACAATACAAATAACCGCAAATCATAATACAAATCCAATATGTCAACAAAATATAATATTGCAATATTCAGTAGTGGAACTGGGACTACAGCTAGGTTTATTGCTAATTGTTATGATACCGACAACGGGAAAGTAGTTCTATTCATCGAAAATAACGAGCATTTCAATGATGTTGCTGGATGGGCTCAACCTAAATTCCGGGTAGTTCCAGTTAATTGGGACCGTAGTGACTATTCGGTAGTCATTGCAAGTCTTAAAGAACATCAAATAAATCTTGTTTTCCTAGCTGGGTGGATGCATATTTGTCCCATTGGATTTCTGATGGAATTAGAGCGCGCAAATATTGAAATTGTTAATCTCCATCCGACATTACCTTACCAACTTATTGGCCGGGATATTCACCCCAAAATTTGGTCCATGTATGAAGAAGGAATGTCTCACCGGACAGGAGCTATGGTGCACCGTGTCAGTTGTGATGTGGACCGCGGAGAAGTTATCGCAACCCGCGAACTTGACTTGCGTGAGTGCCCTAGTTATGATACATACCTAGCTAAAATGCGCGGCGATGATAAAGGTTTTGCGGGGATTGAAAAATTGGTGTGCCTAGATGCGATTACTAAGTTAGTCGCAGATTTCCAGAAGCGGCACTCCACGGAATTCCAACAAACACTTAACTGGTCGCTACGGGATAGTCCATCCAACGGAATCATGCCATACTACGGTGCTGGATTTAATAATTGCGATTCAGTAATTTCCCATCGTGGTAAAGTCCGGGATATCTACTCAAGTAAAACATACCCGGATTGGCTATTTATCGCAACAAGCGACAGAGTTAGCGCGAACGACATCATATTAACACACGTCCCCACCAAAGGTTTTTATCTCAATCAAATCAACCAATTCTGGCACCGACTATTTGGTCTATCACAATTAGTAACTGGAACTCACGGCCAAATGATGGTAGTCCGCAGGTTCCAACCTATCCCGCTGGAATTCATTATCCGGAATAAGCTATGGGGTAGCATGTGGTCGGCATATCAATCAGGCCAACGTGATTTTAACGGCCTAGTATTACCAGATGGCCTGGAAAAAGGCAGTGTATTCCCATGCGGGCCGATTTTCACCCCGACTACTAAGGGTAAGAAAGACCGCCCTATTACTGAAGCTGAAATCCTGAGTATGGGGATCGTTAGTAAAAACGAATTGGCGGAAATCAGGTCACGATGCCTAGAATTATTCAAGCAAGGTGCGGATTACTTAGGCCGACTAGGTATTGAAATGATTGACACCAAGTTTGAGATGGCGTTTGGACCTAGTGGTGGCATCCATTTTATTGATGAAGTATTCACACCTGATAGCAGCCGGTTTATCATTCATGGCCGGCAAATGGATAAAGACGCTCTCCGCAAATGGGTTACTGAGAATGAATCTATGATTCTAGGGTTACCTGTGAGTGATACCGGAGATGGGACTAGGGTTGGCCTTGAACTGCCCCAAGAAATTGCGACCGGGTTAGCAGATAACTATCGCCGGTTTTATGAATTAATCACGGTTGGAATTAGCAAAGGAATGCCATATGCTGGTTGTACGTCAGATAAACATGAAATAGTGCCTGAAAAGTGCGCAATTATTATTGCAGGTTCAACCGCGGATTCTGCACATGTCGCCAAGATTAGAACTGAATTGGCAAATAGGGGAATCTTGTCAGTGAATTACTTTTCGTCGGCACATAAAGCCACTGACGCAACAATATATATTATTAATAAGTGGAACACCTATGCTGCTAAGAAAGGCACTAAATATGTATATATTACTTGTGCTGGTATGTCTAATGCTCTTAGTGGTGTAGTCGCGGCAAATTCCCGGGGTATTCCGGTAATCGCATGTCCACCTGCTAAAGACCTAGATGACCAACAAACCAATATTAATTCAACACTCCAAATGCCTAGCGCTGTTCCTGCAGCTTGTATCCTGCGACCGGATAATGTCGCCGGGTTCTGTGCCAATCTTTTGCGGTGCTAGATATTTTTGTGGAATATTAAATATTTTTTTTTTGGTTTATTTTCTATTTTTGTTTGTTGCCGGTTTTTTAACACTATTTTTATTATTATGTGCTAAGTTTGCATTTTTGTTACCGCTCTTTTTGCTGCGGGATATTTTTTTATTATTAGCACTTGCTAAACTTGAATTAGACTGTTGATGTGGTATCTTAACATAATCATGTTTTGTCTTGTGCTTAATTGAAACAACTGGCATGAAATGGTCTGCCAAAATGTTTGCATTTATTTTGCTTGCCAAATTCCAAATTACACGCCCGCCATCCGCTAATAATTCTAATATTTGATTAGTATTTGGTAAAATCCGGTTATCTAATGTTCCTAGTTGTGAAATTCGATGTCTGAATACTCTGCAAAATTCACTCATTTCAACAGGATTTGTGTAATCAACGTAACATATAAGTTTTGTTAGTTTAAAATCAGGGTTGGCAAGTATTGAATTTATATTAGCCTGTAACGGGTCAACTGAATCATTTTTAGTTGTAGATGCAGGTTCCGGTAAACAAACATGTATATCATATTCTGGGTTGGCATCAACATTTGTTATGCCATCAATAACCCAGTCCCCGCTCGATAATAACATTTTTAAACCCGTAATTTTACCAAATTGGGTAGGTAATTTTATGTCTTTAGGATTATCATGAAAATTCAATACAACCACACCTACATCACTATTTTTACTTGGTGATGAGTTTGAGGTCCGTAACGTTAATGTCGTGTTTGCAGCTGCCATGTTTAAAATTAAAAAATATAAATTAATCTACGTAATCTTTGTAATATTTGTAATCCATTCTATTACTTCATCTAATTTAGTAAACCCAAGCACTGATAAGTAATCGCGTTTTGGTGCCAAAAACCTTAACATCCTAGTGTCTAGCAACTCATACCCGGAATATTCCAAATGTTCTTTTGTTTTTCTCGAACGGAATTCTTCGGTAATTTTAGTAATTACAAAGTCAGTTAGATAATGTAAGTGCGGTTTAGAATAAGATTGCACTGCTAATATATCAGATAAGTAATTATAATTTTCAGGACGATTTGGTTTGGTTGGGTCTTTTAATAATTCGGGTGTCACATGTTTTTTTATAAATTCAAATATATTGTCTAAATATCCTGCTATTTCAGGGTATTGCGTGGAATATTTACTAATTGCAGATTCTAAGAATTTATCATGGTTAAGTGATATTTGTTTAAGAAGGTTCAAACGGTAATCAAATCTAGGATTAACTTCTTGTGGTATTTGCCGACCATGAATTTCATAAATAGATTTACATATATCTGTATTAGTCATAAATTGGCTTAAAACCTTAAGGGCAATTGAATAATAATATGTTTCAGGATCGGAAATAAATAATTCTTGGTCTTTTTGTAATGGCACACGTTGTTTATATTTCCGGTTATTAATGAGCCCATAATCAATAAGTTTGAGCTGATATTTCAATTTTGTTATTTTGGTGCCACCTAGCATAAAATTAGGTGAAAACCCATGTGGTTGCTGCGGTGTAATACCAAGTGGTTCTATCATCAAGTTACCAAAATGTTCATCGTTATGTGCATACCCTGATTTGGATAATAGTTCGAGGCACTTCAAGAATTGCTGTGCTAGGTTAATAATTATTTTTCGGGATGGAACTTTATTACCGGGTTGCTGTAATATTTGGTGATAATATTCACTTATAGTAACACCCCTAACAAGTTCCATTAAGAAATATGCACAATATGGTGACCGATCTAAGTCATAAATCTTCTGTTCCCATTTGTTTTTGGGGTTAATAATAGTTCTTATTTTTGTTCGTTTTTGTTGGTGTTGGCAATTATTTATAACTTCATAATCATATAATTTTATGAAAAATTGTGCCTCAGTTGGTGATAATGCGCCTACAAAATCCTTGTGAAAATCTACTTCCCGCCAAAGTGGGTATTCATCGTTTGGTGTGCGGTGTTCCGGAGATATTTTTTGCACCTTGAATGCATAATGTTGTTTGTTGGGTCCAGGTTCTTGGACTTCATAAGTAGTGCCATATATACCTGCACCTAGCAAACCTAACCTAGCATAACTTTTATTATGCAATGTAAGTGTCGTCTGTGTTAATTTATTTTGTGTAACGTGTGCCACGTTAGACCGTTTTGTTTTTTTAAGGGTCTTTGATTTCAGAAATAATGGCATTTATATAATTCAGTGAAAAATAAATAGACATGTTATTTGTAATAAATAATTGCAATCTTAGTTTAATGATAGAGGATATCGCATATATTGCCAACCGAATTCATCTGGTGCCGATGATATTAGTTCACACCCTTTTTTGGCATATAATCCTACCAAATGATTCTCACAACATAAATATAAGTATTCGTGCGTATTGGAATTATTTAGAACTTGTTGGCTCTGTTTGATTTTTTGCAAGTATTCCTGTTGTAACCATCCAACACATGCATACATAAGTTTAAGTGCGACACCTTGACTCCTATATTCCGGCCAAACAAATAAATCACTCGCCCAAATAGTATCTTGACCTTCGGGCACTTGGACTGTTAGGGTTTGTAATTCTTCGGGAGAAGCTTCATTGTAAATCAGGTTAATATATCCAATGATTTGGCGTTGGTCAGCTACTGCGACGAATCCCTTGATGTGACCATTAACTAATTGGTCACGTGGTGTGGAATCTGATTGGTCAGTTAATGCCATGTCTAGGTCATAAAGAGTTTGCCAAGTAGGGTATTCTTCTTGATTATGTTTAAAATAAGTGTCCCACCAAAGTTGATAAGTGGTCTCACACATTTGAGCAATTTGCCGGTTATATTCCTCGCGGCCAAGTAGATTGGCTGCTGTTGCTAGGTCTAGGTATTCAACGTTCATCCAAAGTATTGTATTAAAAAATATTATAAAAAATCATAGAATTAAAGTATCGGAGTAAAACGATATTTCTTGAAACTTTCTCTGCTAGTTGTTTCAGACAACCAACCACCATTAACCCAAATTGCATACCTGGATTTCGCACCAGCAAGAACTAAATGATAAATTCGTGTTAGCTCTCCTGCCGGCATCGGTTTCGCTCCAGGCCAATTTTTGGCTAAAATTCGTCGGCAGCAGTCTATCTTGTGTGGTGAGATTCTAGCACCTGGGCTGGGTATTTCCTGGCGGTCCCGGATTAAAATACTATGCGACCCAGTGACTTGTAATTCCCGGTGACGGCCTTTTTCAGGGTCAGCAGACAACTTGTAAAGAGTAGTGCTAGGTTGATGTCCTGTTCGGATAGTCTTAACACCTACTGATTCAATAGGCAAATATCCATGGCGCAATGTTTTAACTAACATACCTGACCGGAGTTTTGCGATATCTACATATTTATCTACATACATCTCTTCATACTTTTCTATAATTCTGTCGTTATATTCACTATCAGAATCAGATATGTCAATTATATTGGTCGGTAATATTACAGACTCCCGTATTAATACTTGTGTCCCAGCACCATAGCAAATTAAGTCAATAGTTAGTTGTAATGGTGTTATATCATAAGGATTAATGGCATCACGAATAATTATCTCATAATAACCAGCTGCAAAACTACGACTAACTGTAATTGCGCCAGTGGATGAATTAATGGATAACCCGGAGAAATCAACGACTATATCTTCATTGTCATCATATACTTCAACTATACTATAAGCATAACCAGGTGATAATAAGGATGCTGATGTAGTTTGGCCTTGTTGAACAGTTGTTTCATAATAACTCTGGACATTGTTAGTATATGGTGATAAACCAAATCTATTAAATTCATAAGGTATAGTATTGTTAACTGCAGATAGACGGCTCCACTTACCACCAAGTAATCTCCCTGTTATCGGGACATCTTGTAATATATTATTATTAGCGTGTGTGTCCGACCAAGTCCCTGGGGTTCCACTATTCAGTTCTGAATAATTATTAGCCCCCAATAAATTATCATTATTACTATTGGCATAAATACCACCTGAAGATACAGCACTACCAGTCCCGCAAGAATAACAATGTGATGCAGATGCTGATCCAGTTATTCCTACACCAAATATACCTCCAGAAAGAGTTCCAATAGAACCTGATGAATAACAATTAGATACTGATACTGACCCACCAGTAGTAGAACCACATATACCACCACCTCCATTTCCAATATTTCCTCTAGAATAACAATTAGCGATTGTAATTGTGCCTTCAGAACTGGCTGCCAATATCCCACCAGCACCCGCACCAATCGTGCCTTCACTATAACAAGCCCTAATCACTACCGTGCTATCACTACCACCTGCCGCACAAATCCCACCTGCTGAACTTCCAATTGCGCCAAGACTGTAACATTCTGATACAAATACATCACCTGAATTAATACCTGCATTGTTACCTAGAATGCCGCCACTATTATTGGAAATTGGCGCGTTAGAGGAGCAAGCAAAAATATAATTACTTGTTATTCCATTAGCAAAATAATCTTGGCAAACCCAGCCTGAACTTGATAATAACGTTGAATTATCACCGATTATTCTTATATACCTAGCAATTACTAAAAACTGCCCTGTTAACCCACTACGTCCATTTTCAATAAACCCAGGATAATTACTGACATTTGATACAGTTATTGAATTACGTTTACCATTGAATTCAATATTCGCTGAACCGGCAATAAAGAATTGATTAGGGTCAGTAATAGTTATATCTGTTTCTATATATACATATAACCTATCTTCTGGATTTATGCCTGAATTTGTATTAGTAATTGTGCATGTAAAAGGCACATTTGATGGAGTTCCGTCAATATTAATCTTATATTTAATATCACTGCCATCTTGGAATATATAAATTGCTTCAGTTGCACCATTAGCTAATATCGTGCCTGACATTTATGGATATTTGTATTTATTTTTCTATCAGAAATAAAAAAACGATTTGACAATATAATGAATATTATGACTAAACCATCATTTAAATATTAAATCTTAAAACTACCATTAACCCAAATCAATAATGTCTTCAACCCCGGCAAATACACCAGAAAAAACAATTACTGAGATGATTACCCGATTGGAACCCAATGAAGTGTTTGTATTCGGGTCAAATCTTGGTGGCCGGCATGGTGCAGGTGCTGCCCGGCTTGCCATGAATTGGGGTGCCGAATGGGGTAATCCGGTTGGCCTTCAAGGCCGGACATATGCCATCCCGACCGTAGATGCCAGTGTCAGGAATACACTTTCTATCGACCAAATTAGGCCATATGCAGATGGATTCATTCAGTATGCCCGTGCGCATCCAGAGCTTATATTCCTATTAACAGATGTGGGTTGTGGCTTAGCTGGACTCCGTGCTGATGAAGTTGCCCCACTATTCAGTGCTGCACTTGACGTGCCAAATATCAGGATTCATCATAAGTTTATGACAGTTCTTTGCCCTAGCATTGGATCGTAAAACCAAAACCAAAACCAAAAACAAAAACAAAATAGACATCAAATGGCAATAAAATTAATTATGCCAAACCTAGCTCATTAATTTCTTTCGAAACTAGTTGCCCTGGATAAATTGCCAAGCAAGTCAGTGTATTCTCAGGGATTTGCGGGGGAACAAAATCCCTGAATAATTCATATTTTATTTTTTGAGTTTGGAATTCCTGAATGAACCTGACAAGCGTTGCGCTAGGTGCCTTCTTAATAATAGTAATTGGATTAAGCCGCCAATATTCGTATTCTAGAACATCAATCGTGGACTTATCGCCTAGTGTTACAGTAGGGTCATTAATTGTCATTGCGGCATTGAACCCCACTAATTCACTAACATGGCTTACTTGTGCTGCCATTAGCCCGGGTGACATTCCTAAATCCCCATTAATAATTATAATAAGTCGATTGCTAACCACACGTGATGCAGCAAGGTTTGTATTAGAAAACATATTTATTTATGATACCGTAAAGTATACACTAATTATAGTTAATGTTTAAGTGTTGTAAAGAAATAGTTAACATAAAATTAAATATCAATTTTTGTAATAAGATTTTTAGCTAAATATATATAATTTTACAAAAAATGTATATTATAGGCAAAAATATGACATAGCACATTTCTCTATAACGTCAACAACAACATAGACAACAACAACATGGACAACAACAACAATGAGGCTGTCGCGCCTGAAAACCGATTCAAGATTGAGGATGACAACGGAATCAGTGCCAACAAGTCATGGGATGACATCAAGGCTGTTTACACTGATTTCATGGCAGCATACCCAGAAGGTTATTGTGAGTTTGTTTACGCTGACTATCGTCTGGCTATTGATTGGAGTGTTGATGGTCAGTTGCGAGGCTTCCTCACGATTACGAACGGAGAACAAACCAACTGGCTCTATGCAAATCAACGCTATATCGACAAGTCTCAACCATATGGCGAGTCTGACTACAGAATGCAGGAAGGACAACTTGTGATGTGGATGACATGCACGTTCCCAGGGTATGACATCCCGTTCAATGCACGAGAACCAGATGTGCAGCCTGGTGAGTATGCAGAAAGAGCAACGTTCAAGACCCCATCCTATGTTTTGAGTGAGTTAGAAACATGGCAGGAAAGTCTTATTAATAAATACCACTCATACAATAGAATGGTCCAAAATCAGGCTTAGCAAGAGTTAGATCGAGTGAGAGACTGTGTGTTAGAGTTTAAATTAATATGAGTGCCGTTATTGGAACTTAATTTTTGTTTTTTGTGTCTACTGTAATTCAATGTGTATTGTTTTTTTTAAGTTCTGTGCAAATAGTAATAAATTAAATGAATAACAATAATATTGTTTTCATATTCGGTGCTCCCGAAACCGAAATAGCCACAACCCAAGATATACCCCGTAACGTTAAACTTGCAAGTTATATTCATGTTGATAAAATATTGGATAAGTGTAGGCCATTATACGTCCGTTATTTATTAGACGAAGAATGGATATTACGATGCTGGGGGTGTCATAAATTAATTGTTGAATTCGCTTACCCACACAATTTTGCAGGTGAGGATTCTACAAGCCCTATTATTATATTATGCTGTAGTCATTCTTGTTCAGCATTCATTAAATATTTCAAATCAATATCAACATGCAAAAGTTGTAATAAAGAATTTATCCCACGTTGCCCTAAAATACCAGTTGTAAATAACGAATTTATATGCCCTAGTTGTTGGTTTAAAAATTGGTCTCAGAAATTAGAATATGATGTAATTAATGCATTAAATAATAAATATAATATTTTAATTACCCAGAATATCATTAAATTTGCAATATTAAATAAATGTTACCTATTAAATAGGTAATACTAAATAGGTATGACCCATTGATATGTCAAAAAATAAATCTAATATATTGGATTCGAACAAGTATAAATTATTTAATCAAGAATCATTTAAGAATCGTAAATGTTGTTGTGGTGCCGAATTAGATAATTCTGTAGAATATTCAGCTTTCTTTGCAAATAATACAAATTGGCAACGGCTAGCCGATTGGGTTACACAGAACCGCGAACAAATAAACGATGCAATGACACTGCGAGAACGTGACAAATTATTATTGCCCAGAATCGATGCAAGGATAAATGACCTAGCTATACAACTCAAAAGACTTGAAAAGAAATATCAATTGCCACACCAAAGAGTTAGCGCGCGTGATTTAGTTGCATTTGGTATTAAATATCCTTTAGCAAATCGGGTATATGATTATCAGTGTTTATCACCTAGACATTCACCAGTCCGAGACCTAGATGGAGAACCTTGTGGAGATCAAGAGTTTATCCAGATTAGCCATTCATATGAACCTCGGCAATATGATGTTCGATTTCATTTAGAGCGAGAGATAGATTTTGCCGTCTGGCAATATAACAAGATTGACCGTCGGAATTATTTTAAGGATTTTAGGTATGACTTGCTCAGATTACTACCAAAAGGTTTTCCAATCCGAGATCACTTACATTGTCTATTAAAACAATTGATTAACTAATTTTATCATTTATTCCTCTAAAAAATTGTTTTATCCTGGTGCACTATAAGGTATTATCAAATCAAGCTTACAATTATATATACCAATAATTTACCTAATTTGTATTTTATTAAAAATTATTTAAATATGGGTTGCTTTGCTGATTGTATGAAATGTTGTGGAGGAAGTATCCTAGTTATGGCTCTACTTGCTGCTAGTCTAGGTATTAGTATTACCAGTGTGGTGCTGGGTGCAACTAATTTGAATTCTAATTGCACCGGGATTTCACAAATTCCAGCATACCTTATTACAACTGGTGTGCTAGGACTTGTTGCATTTCTGGTGAAGTGTTGTGATAATGATAAGGAAGAAACCGAAGATAGTAAGAAGAAAGAGAATGGATTTCTTAATCTGATTCATATGGCACAAATTGGTGTTCTCATTTGGGGCTCAGTTATTCTATTTGACAAACCTCATCGTGATTGCGACACCGTATTATATGACTACGCATTTGCTATTACACTTGCTGCTTATGCTTTCCTAGCACTGCTTGTTCTAGTTGCATGTTGCACGTTTGGTGTAGTATTTTGTGATGCTTGTGCAAATCATTGCTGTGGTGACGGAGACGGCGAACTAACTTATGAATGTAAGTGTTGTGGAAGGATACTTTGTGCCGATGATGTAACACGTGATAAACTCAAGAAAGCTAAAGAGGCTAAGCCTAAAGCACATACTGGACTTGAAACCGTAAATAAATCAGACATTATCATTGATATGCAGACACTCCAAAAAACAAATATTGCAGGTTTTAAGGATGTCATCGGTAATACAAGCGATGCATAGGCCTATCCGTTCTTGCTGTTATGGGCAATTTGCATCCTAAACAGTTCAGGTTCTGTTGTCCTACAATATGGACAATTTTTTTTTTCAGGCAGCCATTTATTAATACATGGCGTACAGAATTGATGCCCGCAACTAGTTATGATTCTAGAATCAGCAAATTGACAAATCGGGCATTGTTCTATTTGGCTAACTGCACGTGATATATATTCAATTACAATTTCAAAATGTGCCAACGCTAGATTATTGGGTTGGCTGGAGTCCAAGGTAACCGAATATTTTTCAGGTTCCATCAAACAAATTTTATATAACACCATTTGCCATTCTGGTATAGCGTCCATATTTTGCTTAGCATAGTGAAATATATAATTACTTTGCTGACTAACATTTCCATCAATAGGAAATAAAGCCAGTAATCGTGGCAAATATGCTGCGTGATTCTTATAAAATCCATATTGGTGTGTAATCAGTTCTAATGCAATATCGGCACTAAGTCGTGTTGCAGCATTTGGAAATACTTCAATCATCCAACAACTGAAATTCGTGTAATTAAATAAGTCCCGAAAATAATTTTCATATGGAAAAGGCAGATCCCGAATGATATCTGGAAATACGGTTAGCAAATATTCGCAGATATCAAGACTATATTTTGTGGTAGCCATTTTCCATAGTCTGGGAATAATTGTTGGATGCCAATGAGTAATTAATTTAATAATTTTTGGATGACTAAGTATATGTATATGCATAAAATTATCAGATAGCAACTTATGTGTTAATTCATAAGTTGTATTTCTAGGCATACAAATATTATACCAAATCCAAGTAATAATTTCGGCACACTTGCTAACATACTCAATATTATAATATTTATAAATCCATTTGTTAGCTGATGAATAAACAACATCCCAATCAGTTTTGAAATTATTCTTTTGAGACCAAAGCCATTTAAGCACATCTAGGTTATCTGGGTTATTATAACTGCAAATACTAATCAATTTATCACTCGGAATATGAATAACCCAATCTTCACTATCTGATTGCTCTGATATAATAAGGTATTCTTCTAACAGTAATTTACTCATAGCCAAATTTGCCGTATCTAGAGCCACAATTAACCTTTTTTTGGCATACAAATTATATTTCTTAAAATTATTATTCATCTTGAAATGATGAGTAAGCACTTGCCATAATTCTGGTGTTATATATCCTACTATATTAATTGTAAAATCTATAACTATACCAAGCTCTTCATTTGTTAGGGAAGTGGTCGCGCGTGAATATTTATTGAAATATTTGTATAAATACCAATTTAATAATTCAACGCGATTAATCTCAATAATGTCATTTATTTTTTTCGAATAGCCACTGAAATACCAACACCTTATAATATTCTCTAATTCACTGAAATTATTTACACGGCCTTGTTGCAGCCATTCACCATTTGCGGAATCAACTGATATGATAAAGTCAATGAACTCTCTGTTGGCGGCAACCATACCTGCTTTGAGTGATGGTTGTAGAATATCCCGGCCAGTTTGAATACCCCCATGTGGAATAAGTTTGGTAAGGATTTGCTGTGCTAGGTTCCAGTTTTCGGCGGATACAGCACTTAGATACACTGTCTTATAATCTATTTTGCTTCGGGTATTATAAAACCCAAGATCCATCGCCCATTCTTGATATGATTTATTATCCCTTGTATTTTGGCTAAATAATAACCAATCTATTATTTTAGTGATGCCATCTCGAACTTCTGCTGTGCTAGGATAATTATTATTAGTTTTGTTAGTTAGCCCAATTGCATTGCCAATAAAATATTCTAAATTGGTAGGGTTTTTAAATATTGTTGGTTCATGCTCATCTGAGTAAATCAATGAAATAAATTTGTAGTTGTCAAACATCCATTTAAATTTATCCCAATTACCTGACTTTACGGTCTCTAGTAATGATTGGTAATTAAAAATGTCCGGGGGCGTAATAGTATCATCAGGTTTAATACCTAGTATAGCATCTGAGTAAACTTGTATGGTTTCTGTGTCAGCACCATATGCAATTTGATAGAATAATTGTGGTAATACAGTTTTGGGCTTCCTGAATAATTCCCTGATTGCCAATTGGTAATGCCGGGTAGTAATAAATTGAGAATACGGACCTTTTGCCATTTTTCGTGAATCAAATCTTATTAATTTGTATTAATTTTGTGTCATATAGTATATATAATCAATTTTTGTATGAGACGTTGAAAAAAAAATATAAATGTAAAAAAATTGTTTTTTCGCGGGTTTGTTATAGGTTATTTAATCAAACAATACAAATCTCTGCAAAACTAATATTTGCTTACCTAGCTGAACTCTAAGATGTCTCAATCCGAACAAGAATATCAAGCCGAAATCGTCCAAGCCGAAATCGTCCAAGCCGAACAAGTTGCTATCCTTGACGAAATCGTCGAATCCAGATATACTAATGATAAACCTACTGATTACCTACAGCTTGAATTTTACGGGCTAACCCAGCATAAACTAGCCGAATTTATAATGCTAAAACTTGGCTCACGGAAAATTCCACACAAAGAATTCGCCAATTTCAATGAGTTAGTCTATGACCGACGTGAAGAATTGCGCGACCAGGAATATATGAATGTTATGGAGACCCTTGCTGAATTACTGCCTAATGTTAGTAAAGAATGTTCCTGTAAGCAGGGTAGTAATGAATTTTGTAGTTCCGATATTGATGAATTCATTTATTGTCAGAATTATTCCAAGTGGGCGACTTACATGCCAGCTATTGAATATATCAAGTTTTTCCGCGAACAACCATGCTATGCCCAAGTGGAACTCAAGAGGTTTATCGCCAATAAATGTGCGGAACCCCTGCAAATTCATGTGATGATTAACCCAGATATGATTGGTCGTGAATATATAATTAATAATTATGTATCGGTAGCGCACTATTTACAATCAATATGTTGCCTTGATGGTCTAAATCATGTTGCCAGGGCTATCTTAATTATTATGAATTTTAAATTTTATCTGGAAAACATTTCAGCGGATTGGGGAGACCTAAATAATAGTATGGTCTCATTTTTCAAAGCCTTTTATTTGAAATGCGATGATTTAATATATCAGTGCGTTCATCCTTGTTGCGGTCAAGTTCAACAAATTCTAGGATGGACGGAATGCCCTTTCAAGGTTGTCAAGAAATTGATTGAAAATAACCGGCATTTACCCGGATTTGAAAATATTCCAGCCTAGATATGTAATTTCAGTAATTACCATAAAATTTAACTAAAAATTGCTTTTATTTTTTGATTTAATGGCAAGAATAATAATTACTTCCAACCAATATTTAATTTTGTGTGTAAATCACATTTCTCTTCAAATACCTATAATGGCGTCAATTCATAATGATGATGAGATTATGATGCAAATCCAGAATGATGAGCGCGAGGAGTGCAGCGATGAGCCAGAGTGCGAGGAACTACCTGATGATTTGAAGGCTATGATTGCTGATGTTGAGCATGACGTCAAGCGATTGACTGAGAAGAAGACTGAGTTGCAGGCCAAGATTTCTAACCTAGAGAAGCAACTAGCAGACATCAAGGCTGATTGCCCTGATTTCTCACCAATTTTGAGTGAGACTGGATTCAAGAAGAGGAAGGATTCTTTTGAGGATGCTGATCGAACATACAAGTCTTCAGTAAAGAAGCTAAATGATGACTTAATGGTTGTTAATAGGCAGATTGCAGCTAAGAAGGAGGAGATTACCAAGAAGTTGGTTGTCCGTGGCAAGCCTATTCCTGAGGATTGGAACCAATACCAGGTCATCCAGGACCTAGAGTCAGAGCGGCTACGAATCAAGAATCATCACCAGATTCCACCATTACCTTCTAAGAATGATATTGAGTTTTTCAACAGGTATCCGAGTTATCAGAATTATATCAGCGCTGCAAAGACTGATTTTGTTAGTAAGACAAACCCTATCCTTTCTGAGCTCAAGTGTTGCACTGAGATGTTGAAGCGAGTTGAGGTTGCTCTTCTTGAGGATACGTGGCGACCTAAGTATCTCATTTACGCATGGAAGAATGATTTGGAGTATGATGATGAGAACATTTTCCGGGTGTGTAACAGGCATCATATGGTGGAGTTGCTGGATAAGTGGTGGTTTGATTGCCCTTGTCCTGCTAGCAGTCCTCAATACCCAGATGAGGATGAGGTAGAGCACGGTCACTCATTCTGTGCCGGTGATAACAATCGTTGCACTCGTGGAACCAAGATGCATGTGTCTTGGAATGTAGATGATTTGCGGCTGGGTTTCATTGAGGATACTTACCCTGGCACATGTAGCGTTCTACTAAAGTAAGCCCAACTAGCAATCATAATTTTGATATTTGTGAAATGTTATTGTTGGCAAACAAAAACAAAAAAAGACAAAAAATAAAGACAAATTTTTTTAACCGCTAACACTTAATTTGTATGCTAGGTTATAAATTCTCCTGAACCCATTTATCTAGGTCATCATATTTAGTAATAGTTGTTTCAGCATCCTTGTTAATAACAGTTATCAAATCATCAGCTAGGTCTTCCATCCTAACTATGGCAGTTCCATCACCCGGATTACTAAGAATTACTAACCGGCAATATTCTTTATCTGTTTTGTTTTCTGTCGGGTCGCTAGTCTCACGCCACCAGGAATGTAAGCTGAATGTTGCCATATGAACCACGCGCTCATCTCCATTTTCAATAACCTTTTTTTCAGTAGTCGCTATTAATTCCCAACTTGCTGATTCGCCCACCCCAAATCCACAGCTGCCTTGTGATTGTGTAATTAGGTGTATAAGTTTGGGGAATAACATTTGTTGAAACACCCGGTTAGCCAATTGTATAACATCATTTTGTATCCCAGTTAGAAATTCGGCTGTCCCAGATTTAGTTCCGGCACCTCCAGTATAATAATCGCCATCCGGAATATTAATCATTTCAGCAGTATTAGCAAGTTGCGACTGTAGAATATCTAAGGGACTAAGAAAACCAAATCCACAAGTTTTAGCATCAAGATGTGCAGTAATTTCAGGATGCACCGGATTCAGTAGTGATTTACGCGGTTGCGACATTTGGGTATTATTTAGGTGTTGTATTTCAGTTATTCCGAAAAATGCCACACCCAGAAAATCGTTTTTTCCCAGGATTTCCATCAAATCATATAAATCCAATATCAAATAACACAGAATTACAAAAGAAAAATCGGGCAAATGAGTCAAACACCCCCTAGCTAAACAAGATACTATTTATTTAAGTAATAATTTTAATGCTGATGATGGTATTAATCTAGGTATTACTTTATTATTGTCTCCTAATATTTTTGTATAATTTGACATAAAATTTATTATTACATCTTCAATACTCATACTTAATTGTCCTGTTAAATTTATATTAAGTTCAATATTATTATATGCTAATTCTGAAATATGTGATTTTATAGCTTCGTTATTAGTTTTATAATATTTACCTAATTGTGATGATGGTGATTCAAGATATAATTGTTCTAATAATTTATTTAACCACAAATAAAGAGCGCTATAAATAATGTTAAAGTGTAAAGTCTTATTATAATATTTTAAAATATCTATCAAAATATTATATGTATTATATTGAGTATCTATGTTAGATAATAATATAATATATAATATAAATGTGCTGAAATAGGAGTTATAATTATTAGTAGTCATATTATTTTTATAAAAGTCAAATATGTAGTTAATAAAATTACTACTGTTCTTAAGTATTGCGTAATATATCAAATTTTTCTTGTCATTTACATATTTATTAATTTTATCATCAGGTGTATTTATATTTGGTATTATATCTTTATACTCCTCATCACCTATATCAATTTTAAACATGTAATTAAAAGTAGAATCTGAAACATTTTTTTTTAATTCTTCATTACTAAATCGTGATATACTAAATATTCTATAGTCAAAATTTATGTTTTTGGTCCAGAAATAATTAAGTAGTTTGCCTACAAAAACTGTGTTCTGTTTACTATACCAGCAATATGGTTTTATATTTTCATTTTTACTAAATAAATATAATATGTTTGTTCTATTATAAATTACATTTTTAAGTAAATCATCACCTAAATTGGTGTCAAAATCTGTTGTTACAATATCTTTTATCGTTTTATTAGCAAACTTACCGAAATCAATATTTTTAGATTGCAATCCAGTAATTAAATTACTTACAAAAATATCTAATTTATAACTTAAGTCATAAATTTCAATAAATTTAAATAAATCCATAAAATTCTCTGGGTGATTTATAAATAATGGCACTAATATATCTATATCCATCATATGTCCTTTACTAATCAAAACATTATGAAGTCTTTCTATTAATTTATATCTAGTTAATAAATCTAATAAATTCATTATATGAATATTAGTTTGCTCAAATAATAATTTAATTTTTTTTAGGATTTTGTCTAAATTATAACTGGTGTCTAATTTTATAGTATCTAATAAATATATAAATACTTCATGTATTGTATTAATTTGTATTGTAGGTCTATTTTTAATTTGACGTAGAGTATCTGTAAAAGTGCTATTATTTTCAGCAAACATAATATGTTTTTTAACTGGGTTAGTTGAAAATGTATATGATAATGCTGAATCATAAAATAATGACTTATTTGCTTTATTTTCTGCCAATTCTTCTATATTTGGATAAGGTTTTTTTGCATATTCACATTTATAATTATTTTTGGTTTTAATTTCAAATGAGCTACAATAACTCATATTTAAATATGTTATAATATGTTCATATCTATATATTAATTCTACATATTGCTTTGGAAGTTCAATATCACTTTTACGGCAACAATGAATATAAAGTATATGCCCGTTTAATTCTCTATATGACTTTGCTAATATATTTTGTATTTTAGTATTATATGTTTTACCACTACGACTAGCAGTAAAAAATGGTTGTATTACTTTTTCATCGGATAAATTAAAATATATTCCATCAATAGTATTTTCATCCTTAATTATTGAAAGCTCATAATTTGGAATATATTGGCCTGGATAGTAATAAACCGTATGTTTTAAGCATTCATTAGTTCTGAAATAACAAGCTGGATTATTGAAAAATGATTGCTTATCCGTATCGCTTGAAGTTGTTAATATTTTTGTTAATGAATCTTTTATAGATTTAAAATCATCCACATTTTGATAAGCGTATTTATTTTGAGGAGTTATAAATGCTATAATTATATCATTTGGAACTTTTATAAAGGATGAACTGTTATATACTCCGCCATGTGCCGAAATAAATGACATTGAATTTATATTTCTTGTTGTTTCTCTATTAAATTCCGTAGCAAGTGTATTAAGCGTTTTATAAATCCTATCACTATATTCAGTTAGCATCTGATGTGTTTTTACTGATATCTCTTCTTTATTAGTAGCTATGCTAGGATGGTTTCCATTAATTCCGGCAGCAATTGGTAAAGAAAAATAATAACTATTATTCCCCGCAAAATTTTCAATAGTTGTAGGTCTGGTTTTACACATATTAATTAGATTTATAAATTGGTCTAAATACAATAAATATCTATGATTTTTAAAAATATCTATCCAACTTGCTGAATTTGATGTTAGAATATTTTTTAATTGAATATAATTCATTAACATAGTATTAGTAACTGCATATGTTTTTTGGTTACTATCATGATAATGAAAACTACCTTCAAAATATGTTTTGAATAAATCTATATAATCTGAATATATTGGTTGATGGGTATTCACTGACGCTAGTGTATTTTGACTCAACTTTAGTGTTTTGCTTTGTGAATTTTGATTGCTTCCTTTTTTTATACTACCCCTTCTACTAGGGCTAGTTCTACTAGGGCTAGTTCTACTAGGGCTAATTCTACTAGGGCTAGTTCTACTAGAGCTAGTTCTACTAGGGCTTGTATTAACTGTTGACATTTATTTTAGTTAATATAAAAATTGTTTTAAAATAAAGTGCCATTGTTTGTAAATACTACTAATATTTACGTAAATACAAAAGTAATAAACTACATATAAATGGATAAAACAAACCATATTATTGCTAAAGACCCTAAATTTACGTGTTCTGTATGCAACATGAGTTTTGAGACACCTAAAGATTTCGTAGCACATACAAAAACACATCAACAGGCTGAACCACCATGTAACTGCGGGGTAGAAATTCCGTGCCCGGGTGGAACACATCCTCCTGGCTGCCTAGTGCTACATCTAGCAAAATGTCATAGACATGATAAATAAGTCTAACACAAATAATTAATTACCGTAGCCACTCTATTATAAGCCCACCCTACAGGGTGGTCTTTTGAGTGTCTAGGATAAGGACGAGCGGAGCAAGTCCGCTCTTGACCTGGTGTCTCACTTGAATTGGAGCCCACCAGGGGTGGGCTTATAATTCAATGTGGACGGTATATGCGAAAACACACTCACCTTCCGGGACTGAATTAATTTCCGCCCAAGTTAAAAGACTTGACCCAGCCGGTCCCCAGCCATTCCCGCCACAATTTATTTCTATTAGTTCAACTTCGCATTCCGGAGTTATATACATATCTAGGACCGCATCTGTGTATCCTAGCTGTTGAACTTCTGAGCGTTGCCACCAATCATTTATTTTTTGGTATATTTCTTCTGATTGATATTGGAACATCATACCTAGCACTGGGCTAGACGCGTAAAGGTATTGCTGGCTAATCGCCTTAATTCGACCATCTTGGATAAAAACCCGGATTTCATTATCATTACTGACATCCGAGTTCCACGGCCGGAGTAGAAGTTTCACTGATTCATCCTCTCGGGATAGAACACCCTGAATAGTTGGGCTAGGTAATAGATAGTTCAGTGCGTCCCTAGCATTAGTAATCGGTTGAACCGGTATATCATGTTTAGTAGATTTGGCCGAAGTCTTAATAAATAATTCCTGCTGGCCGCACCGGGTTTGCAGGTTATGAATTTCTGTGTCTAGGTCTGTAATTAGTTTGGCTATAGCTAAATGAGATTCTAATTTCGGAGTTAGTTGTCGTTGTCCTAGAAGTTGTTTTTGCGCAGTATAGGAAACCGGAATTAATGCTGCCCCGGATTGGCCGAATACACCACACCAGTTTTCGGCGTTATAAATTTGACACCAAGCACGATAAACTATCCAATATCCGGTTTCATCATTTGTTTCATATCGGGGTAATTCGCCATCTGGAACAAAGATTATACATCCTGGACCATAATATTCATTAAGTAGGTCAATTGCTAACTGATGACGCTTTATTTTATCCCAAAATCCTTGTTCTACATATAATACCTGCGGACCAAATATCGGTGACCCCGAAAAACTGCTAGGTGGGTTATCATTCTTATAAGCCCTGAATGGTGTTAGTTCGCGGATATTATTTTGGTTGAACTCATCTTTCCTGGCTGGGTCATATTTGATTTCCCGGATTGTAATAACAGGTAGCTCGGACATTTGTTGTGCTAGGATGAAATTATTTAGTTTTCACGAGTTTGTATTTGTTTTTGCTAATTTGCTTTAGAATTGAATAAAATAAAAAATAATTATCCTAGCAAAACAATTTTATTGTCCGTGCAAGTTATTTCTGGATGAAGTCGTTGAATTGCCGGAGCCGGTCATCAAATGTCGCATCATCATAATTAACAATAACAGGCTTGAAAATAGGATAGACTTCCTTATATGTATCCCGGTCGTCTTGTGTGATTAGATTCCGGGAGAGGAGCATATCTAGGTAGTTATTATAAATGGTTCGGATACGTGGAATCATCCGGACAAATAGTTTGGCATCCCGTTCCATATCAGTAAGGGTATATGCCATTTGTTTTTCACAGTCTAGGTATCCATAAAATGGCTTAATAAAGCATTCGCGCATCGTATTATTAATTAGGTTATACACACGTTCTGATTCAGGCAAGAACCCGAAATGTTTGAAAATTAGTGATTGGCCGTACATATACCGGCAAAACCCAATACTTGTTCGGATGGCAGGTGTGAAAATGTCAGCGATACCCTTATCCGGGTTTGAATACAAGCTGATATAATCCTCAAACATCGCGGTAAAAATGTATTCTGCTAACACAGTTTGGGAATCTCTTGGTTTAATTTTGGGATAGTTTCCATCACGGCCACTAATCAAATCTTTCAAATACATGTTAATAATATCATTATTTTTCATCATAGATTCTTCATAATATTCTTCATTTTCGTCTATATCAGCAAAACCGTCAGCACATATAACTGATGATGTTTCGAACAAACTATCAAATTCAGCCGAACGGGAAAGCATATCCTCATAGTTGGCTTCCGTCCAATAAAAGTCATCTAGGAAATAAGTCCTGTATTTGGCTAGGAAATCATCAATCGCCTTTTGACACTCACTTTCGGGTGTAATATGAGAACACCATTCCGATACCCTAGTTGCTAGAGCCTTAGTAATTTTTGGTGTGGTAGTAGGGTCAGCAATCCGGCCATAAAATACCAGGTTATATATCAGGTAATATAATTCGCGTAGATTCGCAGTGTCGCGAAATTCGGCAGGAAGTGTGTTATAAACTTGGATGATAAGCCGCTTATATGCGGATTCATATTGTCCCCATTCAGTTTGCAAGTAATGTGTTCCTAGCATATCAGCTGTTACTAGACTGAATGCCTCTGTCATCAACCGGTGAAGCACATAAGTTGCCTTGTGTCGCTTCGCATCAACATTGAATCTGAAATTAGTCGGGCTAAGGAATACTAAGTCAGGGATACCGTGATGCGAACAATCATGGAATCGGAAAATCCTTTCATGTCCTTGGTCTTTTTTCTTAGTAAGTGGCAACCCGGAATTCAGCCCCGGGACCCAATAGAGTTTTTCCCGGCGGTTTTCAGGCGCGCGGAGGAACACACCTGTATTCAAACATTTAATAATAACATTATGGAGTAGGAGTTTGATGGGGTCGATGCTCGCTGGGTCAATGAATGGCAGTCTAAATTCCGGCCAACAATTCTCATTTATCATTCCATGCCATCTGCCAGCGTTGGCTTCATATAGTTTCTGAGCGCCAAATGATACCACCGCTTGCTGAGCCGATTTGTCATCTAGGTTAGCACACGCAGTATTCTTATAAATATCCATAAACCCAGGTAAAATCTGTGTTAGCGTCGGGAGTGGGTCAATCGAGAAATCAACGGGTTGTTTCATATCAACCGGGTCAAATGCTAAATTACACAATTCTTTGTAATAAATCCGGTCTTGAATGAAAGCAGCAATATTCTTATCACGGCTGCTAACCTTGTGTCCTAGATGTTGAATAGTTGTATAGACTGACAATCCGGTATCAGGGATGATAAAAATATCGTCCCAATCATAACAATCATCAGGGCGTTTTTCATCGGCAAACCACGGGGAATAATCCAGATAGCCGGTGGTTTCACTAATATAATCCTTATAAGTTAAATGTCGACCATCCGGGCTATCAGGTGGTGTTAGAGTCCATGCTTTCATAGAACTTAGATGAATAACCTGGCACAAGTGTAGGCTAGGGTCATCACTGGCATCAATGATTAGAGACCGGTCATTGGCCGATAATAGGTCAGTATGTTCTTGGAGAACTGCAATATTCTGTTTTGAGTCTGCCTTTAGCCAATTCTTGAAATCCTTTGGGTCAGTTGATTCCATTTGGATACAATTGATTCCGTATGCGACAAAATGCCGGGCGAATTCCTTAAATTTGGGAGTATGCTTAGTAGCAATTGCAACTTGACGGGGTGCCATATTTAATTGGTTTTTGAAAACAAGTGTATTTATGCTTGTATTTGTGATTGTATATGTTATAGCCAGACAACCAAAAATAAAACAATTTTTTTGTGTGTTGTGTTTTTTTTATCACGTTTAAAGCTATTCTAGGATAACCAAAACAAAAATACTATACAAAACCACAAACAAAAACCCCACTGAAATGTCAGCAACATATGGCAATCCTGAATATGATTATCTATTCAAACTAGTAATTATTGGGGATTCCGGGATTGGTAAATCTTGTTTGCTTCATAGGTTTGCAGATGATATTTATACTGAAGCGTATATCTCAACGATTGGTGTAGATTTCAAAATCCGGACCCTAGAGATTGACGGTCGGACGTGTAAGATGCAAATCTGGGATACAGCGGGTCAGGAAAGATTCCGCACTATAACATCATCTTATTACCGCGGTGCACATGGAATCGTTATAGTATATGATATAACTAACCGCGAATCATTTACTAATCTAGAAATGTGGCTAAATGAAGTTAGGAATTATTCGAGTTCACAAGTCCAATTAATCCTTGTTGGCACTAAAACGGATTTAGCAGACAAACGCCAAGTCCAATACACTGAAGCACTAGAATTCGCCGAAACCCATGGGATGGAATATATAGAAACATCTGCGAAGACAGCAATTAATGTGGAAGCGGCTTTTATAAACCTAGCTAATAAACTGGTTAGCACACACGGGCCATCTAAAAATCAAACCCCTAAAAAAGAAATTGTATTGGGTAACGGGCAATTAATCGCAACTAAACAAAGTTGTTGCTAGATTTTATTGTAAACAAGTTTCCTACTTAAATATAAAAATACACAAAAATTGATTTTTTTATTGGTGTTGATATTTAAAACATAAAAATCAGCAAACAAGAAACCAACTGAACGTTTTTACAAAATAGCAAAAATTTAAGATGGATCTTTACGATGGCAAGCTGATTAAGGTGGCGGTGCTTGGAAATCAGATGTGTGGAAAGACGAGTTTGTTAGTGAGGTTTGGACAAGATTGTTTTGCGGAGCAAACAGGTAGAGTAACCCAGCAAGTCGATTTCATGCTCAACAGTTTTGATATCGATGGCGAGAAGATTAAGCTTCAAGCTTGGGACACAGCGCATCAGGACAGAGGCAATGCATTTTGCCGAAGTTATTTCCGTGTAAATGGTTACCTCATCATGTTTGACTTGACAGACCTCGAGAGCTTCAACGATGTGAAGAAATGGGTTGATATGGTAGAACGATATGCGCCTGAGAATACAAAGATGATCTTAGTTGGCACGAAGGCAGACTTGATTGAATCAAGGTGCCCTCAGCTCGACTATGATTCTGTTGCAGAGATGGCAAAGGATTATGGAATGGAGTATTTCGAGACTTCTGCCAAGACTGGTAAGAATGTCGATGCTGCATTTCATAGGCTTACATCAATCATTTTGGATAAGTGCAAGACCGAGAAGCCCCCTGTTACAGGGGCGGCTTCAAAGTCAAACATAAATCTTATGAATGATAAGCCAACTGCAACAGTCAAGAATTCTTCATGTTGTAATTGAGACTGAGTTCGCGTGTTTGCGTGTTCGCATGTTTGCGTGTTCGCATGTTTGCGTGTTCGCATGTTTGCGTGTTTGCGTGTTCGCATGTTTGCGTGTAAATGTAACCAAAAACAAAAAAAACAAAAAAAAACAACTTTTTTTTTATTCGTCCCAACCTACCCTAGTAGTAATATCTAATTCCCCAGTGCTAATCAATCTATGAATCCTGCGTGGATTATTTAGTATCCTCTCTCGGGCTGTGTGGAATTCCGGGGTTATCATATCTGCTGAGCGGTCACAACATCGGCTAACATCATTAAATTTTTGTTTTGCTTCAGGTGTCAATCTAAACCCTTTATGATGTCGTTTAAACCACTCCCTTTCTTTTAATATATGAGAATAAGCCGGATATATACTGAAATCCGTTGCAATATGATTAAGCTTATCAGGTAGCTCGGGCAGCCATTTCATATCAGGATTGTCAGTGCATGATAATATATTTAAGTTGGGTGGTAGTTTGGGTATCCTAGATATGCGATTACGATTAAAGGTGAGCTCTACTAAGTCCTGTGGTAATTTTTGCGGCAACCGAGTTAATTGGTTGGTATCACAAACTAGTCGTCTGAGAGACTTAGGCAAATGGGTGGGTAAATTAGTAAGATGGCAACCATGACAAACAAGTTCCTCTAGGGTATCAGGGAATCTGTAATCATTAGGAATCTGCAAATTTGGATTACAAGCGATATTTAATTTTTTGAGGTTTTTAGGTAGCCGTGCGGGTAATTCCCGTAAATCATTTTTGAACAAGAATAGGTCCTCGATGGTTCCAGGTAAATCCTCAGGCAAATGAGTAATTTCATTGTGAGTGATAACTAGAGTATTGAGCCATCGGGTAGGTAGCCGGGGGACTTCACGTAATCCGCACATATAAATTCTTAATTCCCGCAGATTAGGATATTTATGCTCTGCTAAGTCATTAACTTCGCGATAGAACTGTTTAATAAATCCGTCTGGGGTCATAAGTGGGCGCATTATGCTTATATCTTCAGCAAATCTTTCATAATTGGCAACCTTAAACCAAGGGATTTCAAGTGTTAATGTAGAATATCTATCTACCTGCCAAAATAATTTGTTAGCTAGGATACATAACCACTGCCATAATAGTTTTAGTAGTTCACCGAATCTGTTTAAATATATAATCATCAATACTGGATTTAACTATAAATTATTATTCAGGACAAAAATAAATAATTAAAACAATTTTTAAATAAAAATCAGAGCAATAATCATTAAAACAATCCTAGCTGTTTGATGTCTGCCAATCCAAATGAGCCCAAATTATTAATTTCCGGGCGCGAACTTATAACCAATCTTGATTTAGCCAGTAGCCGCCGCGAATTCTGGTTTGATACCGGCATCATCCAGGATTTTGGCGACCTGGAAATCAAGCAATTTTCACTAGAGAAATTACAAGAATTGGAATTAGTCCCGGAATCGGTAAAAATACAGGATTTCGCGGGGGAAATGGATGTAGTCCGCCGTGTATTTACTATTGCTGAGCCAGAAACGGTAGGACAAGCAACAAACACAAAAACAGGTCTAGGATGGCATATTGATGATTGTCAATTAGTCAGTAAAAAAACACAACCTAGCTATAATCTGGAGAGATTTATTCACCTATATGATGACCAGTGGTTATATATTAGTGGTGCTAGGTCTAGGATTCCACGTTGGACTATGATTTTGTATCTATCAACTGAAGGTCTAGATTTTGAAGGTGGCCGATTCCGGTTGGTAGATGGCCGGGAATGGCGAGTAATTGCAGGTCTTGGACTACTGATTGATAGCCGGGAAGTGCATATGGTTACCCCTGTCAAGAGTGGCACACGGAAATCTATTATTATCAAGATTTATTAGCTTGACTGGCGATAGACTGTTGTTTTTCAGCGTATTTTTTTTTTGCAATAGCAATAATTTCATCGTAATTTAGATGTGGTTGTAAATCTAGGACATCATGAATATCATAATATGTTTCTTCCACACAACATGCATAGTTATCAGTAGTTAATATATATTTAACAGCAAATTCTGCAGTTATCATTTGTGTATATAAAATACTTTTCAGACTTAGATTATCAATATTGGCAGCTAGTTCTTCAACAGACCATTTTTTAGTGTATAAGTCATAATTATTAATTTTGGCTGCCATTTGTTTGAAATTTTAGATTTTAGAAATTACAGAAAATGTAGATTATCGATTGATTTAATAAATTATACTTAAAATTAAACATACATATTAATTTCATATATCAATAACGTTTTTTATATGATAACTAATAATAAATAACCTAATTAAAAATTATAAATTACTATTATGAATACTAATAGAAAAGGTAATGTCAGTTCATCAACAGCATCTGCAAGGGTATCTCCTACATTAGCCCATGATTCAGGATTCAATTTTATTCATTTTGGATGTTGGAATAATGATGGATGTGGTGACAAATATGTGGAATCTGGATTAACTAAGACAATGCGCAAACTGAAATTAGAATTACCCAAAATTAATCCTGAAATAGTGTTAGTTACAGGTGATAATTATTATCCTCTTAAAACAAAAATACCAGAAACCGATTTGATAACTAAAGAATTCAATAAAGACGCATTTGATTCTGGGTGGAGTTGTTTGCAATCAACGTTACCTCCAGAAAAAACATATATATTGCTCGGCAATCATGATTTGGAGGAAAAGGGAAAAAAAGAAAAAAAGGCTGAAAAAGCAGGAAATGCAGATGATGTTGCCGCTAGTGAAATGGTTCCAGGAAAACACAAAAAAGATAAATCAGAAAAAGAAGGCAAATCTGAAAAGGAAAAGAAAGAAAAAAGGGATAAATCAGAAGACAAATGTATTATTAAAGATGAACTAGGACATATTAATGGATTTAATTTAGTTGATTTATGTGAGGTAAAAATAATTGGTTCAACAATGTTTGTAATGTTTATGAGCACTGTGTATGACACCGACCTGAACTTTAACCCTGAATGGGAATCATTACCAGATAAAATAAATGATAAGGAAAATCCGGAAATTGAACATGAAAACCCAGAAAAAGAAGCAGAAAAAAAAGCCGCAAAGAAAAATAAAGTATTCCGTGCATGCTCAAAATATATAACTGATTTTTCTGGTGAAGAATTTAGAAGTGCTGATAATCTTACACTATTTAAATCAGCTACTACCCAAAAAATTTGGGCAAAAGTAAAGAGTGCAAAATCATATAACTCACAAATTACTAATCTAGTGTTTGTCTGTCATGAACCATTAGTTTCATGGAAATCTAAAACCAAAAAAGATGAAATTACTGGGAAAATGAACACAAAAATAAAACTAATGACTTTTGGTGGCGAAGAATATATGGAAATGTTATGTGAGGTTATAGATACTGTTAAGCCAAAACACACATATTATTTATGTGCTGATTTACACCAATACCAATCAGGTGTAATTGATATAAATTGTGCGAAATGTGAACAATCCTATCAAATAATACAAGATATTAGTGGAACTGGCGGCGCTGAACAAGATGACCAAATTGTAGATGATAAATATTTTAAAAGCAAAAAAGCAGATGAAAAAGAATATGGCAAATATAGTGTTGAATATACTATGTCAAAAAGTGATAAACGCTTTGGGTTCACTAAAGGCACCGTTCTATCAGAAGGCGGTATTGGTTTCGAGTTTATACCAGTCACATCAGGTGCGCAGCCTAGCACATCATTATTAAATGGTGGTGGCCGCACTTCCTTTAAAGCCAAGAAAACAGCTAAACGACGTATAAAATATGTATTTAAAACTACCTGCAAAAAATGATAATTTGTATATTTAACTATTATTTGGTTTTTTAAAAATATGTGTTTTTTATAAAATTATAATTACAATAAATCTTTATTTGAAAATTACGAGGTATATGAAATCTAAATCGCATATTGGACATAAATTTGCATCCAAAAAAACAATTATTATTAGTATATTTATCCTAATAGTTCTAGGTGTAATTGGCGGTATAGTTTATATGGTTGTTAGCAAAACAAAACACAATAAACCAACAACTACCATAACTACTAATCCTACAACTACTAATAATACTATCCCATGGGTTACGCTAACACCGGCTACTAAAACAACAACAACTAAACCAACAACTACTAAACCAACAACTACTACAACTACAACTAAACCAACAACTACTACTACTACAACTAATCCTACAACAACAAAACCTAAAACTCCATGGGTTACATTAACTCCTGCGACTAAGACTACAACTACTAAACCTATAACACCAACTGTCCCAGATATAATTGGAATTGAATGGTTAGACACTTTATATAAAAAACTAAATTGGGCAGGACAACCAATAAAAGCTGGCTCTAAAGAGTCAGTATCGGTAGAATGGCAAAAATGGGCAAAACAAAATAAAAATGCTATTCTGCAATATTACGTTAACTATCGTATGAATACACAAGGTTCAAATTGTTATGAATCGCTAAGGAATTTTTGGCCGACAAGTGGCCAAATAGAATTTAATCCTGTTTATACTTGGGAAGGACTTGTTGCAGCTGTTAAACTTTGGAATACAGTGGTTGAAATAAATGCTAAATCTTCAGATAAGCCACTTGGTAATCTAACCGGTTTCTGTGATGAACAGGACATGAACTTGAGATTGATGTCATTGGCATCATTTTTGGCTAATGCAACTGTGGAAAGCGCATATTTTATGGTTTGTAAAGAAAGCACCAAATTGGCTACAGATAAGACTACTTATTGCCCAGGGAATAAAGAATCTACAGGAACTGATAGATACAATCCTAGATATTGTAATAACTGTGATAATGCTGACCCAATTACTTATTCATGCAAGGGAACAGGCAATAGAGGTTCTGCAATAATGTGTGATTTTGCAAACGGAACATGTAATGAATGCGCGGGATGCTGTGCAAGTAACAATCTGTGTTATACTGAAATGGGTAAAGCAGAATGCGATTTAAATAAATGGAAATGGTGTGCTGGAACCTCAGAAACCAAACCTACTAGTAACTTTAACCCAATAACTGATAATTGCACAGGTGGGTGGCCAACATGTGAACGTGGTGAATCTTTCCCTTTCCCATTCCCATTATTTTCAACAGACCCTTGTATGTCCGACCCACATGCTGACGGAAGTATGCGAGACAAATTAGATAATAAAACAGCCAGATGTTCTGACTGGAATGGTAATAAATGGGGTGAACAACAACAATGTTATTTTGGCCGCGGGCTTATTCAATTAACCTGGAGTTGCAATTATTATAAAGTCCAAACTATTTTCACACGGATGGTATCTGTTTTGGAATCAGCACGTGTTAATGACAGTTTATCAAAAGAATTTATTGATACAATGAAAGCAAACTTTAATACTAATACAAGCACTAATGTTTGCGCAAACCCGGATGTTCTTTGCGGTGATTATAAGCTTAATGGTAATAATGTTATTTATTCATCTAGTCTTATTAAACAAGCCATACCATGGTTAGCATGTTTAGCATACTGGTCATTTGGTGTTAATCCTACTTGGCTAAAATGTTATAGTTTTGCGGCTGCTTATGCTGGAATAGCTCCATCTGGAGCAGGAGCATATCCTGATCGTCTGAAAGCATATCTTCAATTACTTAATGTAATGGGTGTTCCTGATAATTATTATCAAATTACCAGAAACAATTCAGATGAAATGGCAAATATTTGTATCAGCCCTGAAATTAAAGCATCATGTGATTCATGTGGAGGCGGGGCAGGCGGTGGCGGCAATTCAGGTAATTATGTATGTGGAATCACTTGGGAAGAAGCAATGAAAAGTTGTGGTGATAAATCATTGTCTTGTTCAAAAATAGAAGATTGTGCCAAGTTTAACAAACCTGGTGAAACATATAACTGTTTTGCAGGATGCCCATAGTTAATAGATCTTTTTTCACTCGACACCAATTAATTTTCAGTAGTTTTTATTTTTTATATGTAAAAATTGTTTTAAAATTATACAGAACTTGTTATTATCAAACACCTGATAAAAGTTTGCAAAACTAAATTTGCTTCATATTCACGTATTTACAATTCAACTACAACTTAACCATGACACGTTATCAGCCCACACGCCGTAATATCCAAATTAGTGTTGAAGAGAACACTAATACTGCCGGATCAGCGCATGGTTCTACGCCAGATTTGAATATTTTCAGTGAGCGTTATGCCAATAACTATTGTCGCGAAGACCTAGATACGGTTTTTGACCATGAGCTTTACGATATCCGCCTTACTAAGGAAGAACTCGCCAAGCTCAAGGCTGTATTTGAATCAGTCCCAGCACAAGGCGTAGGTGCCAAGTCTTATAACTCTGTCATTCCTAAGTCTATTACTTGTTCCATGACCAAGACCAAGGTTATTGAGGGTTATCGTCAGTTGGTTCATACTGGGCAACTAACTAGAAACCCTGACCTAGAAGTCGCCATGCGAATGACTAGTTCTCGTGGTGACAGTGGTGTTGTAGTCATTACCATTTTCACTTCAGGCGAACAATTCGGTGATGTGAAGGATATCAAGCGAGGTGGTTGCCCCGAGAATTGTCATTATTGCCCTCTAGAACGTGACCCCACCACTGGGCAAATCCTACAACCCCGTTCTTACTTGTCTGATGAACCCGGTAATAAGCGTGCAACACAGAACAAGCACCACCCTGTCGGGCAAGTTTATGCCCGTGCCGCATCATTGGAAAAGCAGGGCCATATTGCCAGCTTCGCGACTAATACTAATGGTGGGGGACATTCCAAGGTGGAAATTATCATTTCTGGTGGGACATTCGATTTCTACCCGCATGATTATATTAGGTGGTTCGTTGGTTGCACTTATTACGCGCTGAATACCTATTATGATTACCGTGACACCCGCAAGCCACGACCCATGCTTTCACTCGAAGAAGAGCAGCGACTTAATGAAACCGCTGCACTCCGTATGATTGGGCTGACTATTGAGACTAGGCCAGACCGGTTGTTCCTCGCAAAGCAGGATGGCACAAATCCAGACCAGCACCAAACTGTCCGGTTCTTCCGCGAACTTGGTGTGACTCGCGTGCAAATCGGGGTTCAACACACTGATGATCGCATCCTAGATTATGTTAACCGGAATTGCAATCAAGAACAGATCTACCAAGGCATTAAGGTGCTAAAGGCCAATGGTTTCAAGACTGATATTCACTTGATGCTTGACCTGCCAATTCCTCCTGAAATCCGCGATGAACAGCCATCCGACAAGGTGGGTCTGTTCTGGTTTTATATGTCATGGCTATGGACAGGACTTGTGCTAGGTTGGCGATGGCTAATTACATTCCTAGGATTTGCAGTTGGCTATATCAAGTCAGTTACTGATGAGCGTCAAAAGCATATTCGGCAATCACGATATCTAGCTGAACTACTTGGTGGTTGGTGGGACGCACGCCAAAGGCCATCCTATTATAACCCAGAGCACATTGCTGTCGTAAACAGGGTCGCCCGGATTGCTGGAAAGCCTATCCCAGAGGAATACCGTGTTGCCGCACTTTGTGATTTGAAGATGTGCCTAGATGTTATTTCTGATTCTAGGCTCCAAGCCGACCAATGGAAGGTTTATCCTACAATGACTACGCCATTTACCAAGATTCAGAAGTGGTATGAGGCCGGCACTTATAAGCCTTATGCCGATTGGGAAAATGGACTCCTTTTGGAATGGGTTATTGTCTATCTGAAGACACTTGTCCCGCGATACATCCGTATTAACCGTATCATCCGGGATATTCCTAACCAATATATCTTGGGTGGTGTTGATAAGCCGAATATGAGGAATACTATTCAGCAAAAGATGCTCCAAACTGGTTATGATTGCCTGTGTATCCGTTGTTGTGAGCCCAAGACACAGAAGATGTCGGAAGCACCCCAACTCCGGGTCCAAACCTATGAGAGCAGCGATGGCCTAGAGCATTTCATCAGTTTTACTAACACTGACCAGACCCGCATTTATGGGATGCTTCGTCTCCGGTTGCCTATTTCTAGTTCCTACCAGAATTACACTATGTCCCATCTCGAAGGAATGGCACTTATCCGCGAACTGCATGTTTATGGCGTTCACAGTGGTATTGGTGATAATACTGGAGCACAACATGTTCAACATCAGGGTCTAGGGCGGCAACTCGTTCAATGTGCCCTAGATATTGCTGAAGAAGCCGGTTTCAAGTCGGTCTGTGTTATTTCAGGTGTCGGCGTCCGAGGTTATTACCGCCGGCTCGGGTTTTATGATTACCAAACCTATTTGCGCTATGATTTCTAATGAGTTATGGTTTATGATTACTAATTAAAAATTGTTTTTTTCGTTTATGTATTTTGGAATTAAAAACTAATTGCACATACATAAATTAAATTACAATTCAAACTAACACAATTACTGAAATGCATGGTGATGATGGTTCATGTTATCAACTGAATGAAGCTCAAGTAGAAGAACTACGGTTAGAAGAATTGCGGCAAGTAATAAGAATGCAAAAAGCAATGGGTGAACCATTGGGTCAACCGATACAGTCCACATTGAATTATAAGCACACCAAGGGTGGGCTCGAATTCCAGCTGGCAGTCGCCAGCTTCAAGTGAGACACTAGGTCAAGAGCGGACTTGCTCCGCTCGTCCTTGTCCTAGGCACTCAAAAGCCTACTCCATAGGGTGGGCTTATAATAGAGTGTCAACGGTAATAGAGTAGCTACGGTAGATGAATATTGCCGGGAACTTGATGACGATGGTAATTTATTAAATGGTGATGGCAGATGGGGTGGGTATAGATATCCTCTAAAAGCCTATTGCATTTATAAATGCAACGGCTTTTTTTGAGGAACGCACCATACAACCGGCGGATTTTTGCAAACGCCAAAAATCCTAGCCGGTTCAGGAAGGATAATAAAATAAGTTATTGGTCACGAATGATTCCAAAAATAAAAAAAATTATTATTCAAAAATGTTAAATATTTATATATTTTCAGTTGTAATATAATCATTCAATACTGTAGTAAATTTAGATATTTTTTTGGATAAATCTTTAGGTGTTTTTTGATGAGTTACACCACTGTTAAGATAGGCTAAAGCCATGGTAATATTAAATATATGTGGCTTTTCTAATACCTTTTCATACTCAGATCTATTATATGTTTTAAGGGCATGTAAATTTGGTGATATTGCTTGTAGGTTATCTGAATGGTTATTAGAAGGATTATCATCAATATGGTCTATATCATATCTATAAAAATCTGATAGGGTTACTCCAGTGTATCTTTCTAAACCACCTTGACGTTTTACAATATGTTCTTTGTCTTCTGAAGATAAAGGTTTTCTAGGGCCTGGAGCAGGAGCAGGAGCAGGAGCAGGAGCAGGAGCAGGTGCAGGTGCAGGAGCAGGAGCAGGAGCAGGAGCAGGAGCAGGAGCAGGAGCAGGAGCAGGTGCAGGTGCAGGAGCAGGTGCAGGAGCAGGTGCAGGAGCAGTTGCAATTAATTTATTTGCATTTTCATATTCTAATATTTTTTGTTTATAGTCATCTTCAAATACCTTTCTTACATCATCTTCACTTAAATAATTAATAATTCTGAAAATATTGTGATTAATATTTTTATCATCAATAGTGCTTTTATTTACCATAATACCAAATTGTTTATCAATATTGTTACTGGCAATATTAGCTTCAATTACAAATTGACTTTTATTCCAGTTACGTTTATAAAAATCCCCTGACATTGTTTCATGATACGGGATTAATGGTGTTTGAATCAATTTGCCATTCCTAATAATATGTGTTCCATAAAATTTATTTTGAATAAAGTTACTATCTTCAGAAATATGTATTTTATATGTATCTGAAATATGCTTTTTGAATCCGGAAATATCTGAATTATACTCATGTGTTATTTTAAATTCTAGTGATTCATAATCATTATTTTTAGTAATGTTATTCAGTTCATCTTCACTAATATCTTTGACATTTACAACTTTAGTATATTTAAAATTAGAAGCACGTTTTGCTTTATTGCTACCTTCAAATTTAAATTTTAAGTCAGTTCCGGTTTCATCCAACTCAAATATAACAGTTTCATTATTTTCCTCTTTGTAATACATCCTAAAATATTTAATAAAATTATATTTACACGATTTATAATATTTCGTATAATCTGGCTCACCTATTTTTTGACTATTTTTCTTAGTAATTTCAGTTATTTTGTCGAATTTATCTGGGAATGTTTTTCCTAAATCATTTGAAATTTGTAAAGAAATTGGATTGATATTGGTAACCACATTTGATACCTCTGAATCTACATTTGTATTTCCAATTTGGATAATTTGAATTTGTAATCCATTTTGTAATAGTTTAAAATATGTGTTCCCAATAATTGCTTTGTAATTAGTTTCAGCATCTAATTCAATTTCTGGATTAAATATTTTATTATACATTACTCTGTCAAGCTCCATACGAATACATGTAAAAGTATCTGGTTCAGGTATTTTTAGAATATTTTTGAAAATATTATTTATATTTTTTGTTTCATAAATAGATTGTTTTGTTGAAACAACAACATTATTAATAAATGGCTTTGCCCAATTATGATCTGATTCACTCCAAGATTCTTTGGTATCCCTCGTTACAATAGAAGATTTTCCTTTGCCACTTAAATTTATAAGCGCTATTTTCCCACCCATACCTTTTGACCCAATAGTATATTTAGGCCCAATTGATTCATGTGGATTTTCTTTAGTTTCAGATTGTTTATCTTCAGCCAAATTATAATATTTTATATGCTGTTCATAACTCATTCCACACCCGTTATCGACAATATGCAATTGATATGTATCTTTTGAATCCGGAGTATCATGTTGTTTTTTATTTTCTACAATAATCCATATTTTAGTGGCATTGCCATCTATACAATTATCTGTTAGTTCAAGTAAATTTTCAATAGGACTAAATCCTAGTTCTTGTAATCTATTCATTATTTTAGAGGAGATTTGTCCAGCATTAGCGCTATTATATTCAGTCATTTTGATGAAGTATAATTATTGTTTTTGTTATGAAATATATTATAAAGAGTATAATCTGGGTTATATTTTAAACAAAAAACAATTTTTCATGTCAATCAACAACCTAGCATAGTTATATTTAACAAATTTCTAAAAAGGTGTTAAACAATCGATAATTCGGCAATAAGTTTTACTAGGACATCCGCATGACAGGATTCGGGCTTACACCAACAGCCTAGATTCTTACCACGGAGTGCGAGTAGCTCTTCTTTTTTACTAGGGTCTTTAGCAATCATATCACGGAGATGTGCTTCATACCTAGCTAAACTTTCTTCCCGGGTTAGGGTTTTAAGATTATAGGGATTCGCCCACACAGATTGCCTATATGGGAAAACCGTTTTATCAATATACACACGTCCAGCCCGGCCGACATATATATTATTTGAACCGGCCATCCATTCTCGGAGATTAGCTAGACCTTTCTGGCGTAAATGTTTAACATGGATATTATCAACAGTAGTTCCTATAGCTAGCGGTTGTTGTGTGTTTGATTCTTGTAGTTGCGGTGTGGATTCCATTTTTGGTGATAGTCAAATTAGTTTAGTAAGTTTGTTTGAAACTGCTAAGCTAGGATTTAAATTCGTTTTTTTGGCAACTTATTAATTCAAAAATGCAAATATTTAAACAGGTCTAATAAAAAACGTTTTAATTTAAGGTATGTGGTGATTAGCATTAACAAACTATTATCAGATACCAGAGCAAATTACGAATTAAAATGTCTAATCCAATTGACGCAACTCTTGCTGCTTTTATTACTCAAGCTATCCGTGAGGCTATTGCTGAAGAACTCCGTGCCGATTCTAGGGAACGTCGACGAGACGATTCTCGCGCACGCCGACGAGATGATTCTCGTGCACGCAGTCGTGAAGAATGCAACCCATTTGGTTCATTTGGAAAGTGTGATACGCGTGTAGAGACCAAACCTACTCAAAACCTGAATGGTTGCCCGTTTGGGGCAGTTGGCAATCAGCGGCAATCTTCGAATGAGACAACGCCATTCGGATGGGGCTTTCCATTTATGGTTCAACCTGAACGTCCAACATCAGGCTTTGATAATGCTAATACCAATCCAAATACTAAAAAGGTAAGGATTAGTGACCCACCAGTTACTGAATCTCGGTTTGCATTTGGAAGGCAACAACCAGTTGGGTCTACAACACCTACTACGAATAGCAATGTTGTTGTAGATAGTTGCTGTGACATTCCTAATAAGAATCATGAATTCAAACTTATTTTCCAAAATCCTGACAGGGGTCTGAAGCCTAATGTATTTGGTTCTGCAGCACCAAAAACGCGCCCCCCTCAACCTAATTACCCTCCTCCAGTTTATTCGAGTGCGAATGATACCGATCTTCCTGAACTCATTAGTGACAGTGGAGAGGAGGAAGAACAACCCTGTAACCCAAAGTCTAACAAAAATGCTGAAAAAACTAACCTAGCTGACCTACAAAAAGCATTTGACGAACAAGTCCCAGATACCATTACCGGAATACTATCTAGTCTGCTAGGAGTTGATATGACAAAGGACCTAGAAGGCCTAGCTGATGAACTACTCGGCACTAAGAAGGACACCGCATCTAGCCATGAAAAAGCAACTGGCTCATCTGCAACTAAAGACGAAAAGCCAGCAGAACCCCCTAAAAAGGAATATGTTTCTCGTAGTATGTTTTCGGATGCTTACCGCAGATTTGTCCCATATCTCTTTAATGAGCTAGCAGTATCAGTCAATATTAAAGTTCTAATTGATGAATACCTAACTAGTCTTGTTATGGAACGAATGAATGAAGTAAAATGGGACGATGAAAGACTTGACCGATATTATACAAAATACACTATTCACTGGAAAGAATCCTCAACTAGAGCAGTTAAGGCCATTGCCACTGAACTATCATTTTCAAATCGGCTCGCCACCCTAGAAGACATGATTAAGAAACTGGACTCAACCGAACTTTACAAGTTCAAAGGTTTCGCCGGCCAAATTTGCCTCTCTTGATTTAAATAATGAATAATACAAATATTGAATTAAAAAATATATAAAAATTAATTATTTTTTGTTGTTTTATTAATTATAACATTCAATAACCTTCAGTAATATTTAATGATTAATTAACCAAATGATACCTCCTAACACACCAACAGTCAAAGATGTAAGTTGTGGCGGTGCAGTTATTTTGTTAGAAAATAATTGATTGGAGGCTATGAAGTAAAGTGGTGCATTTCCATATAAAAAACCTCTTGCGATTACATTATCACATGATTGTCCACATGAAATAGATAAACCTCCGAGTACAGATGTAGCCAATGATGTCGCTGATACATTAATAAAGTTCGGGCACCTGGAAAATACGGGATATGAAACCAATCCAAGTCCTGTGCCAACAAGAACAGATGTCGTCAAATTTTTCATACCGTCAGTCATTATAAATATTTGTTTATTGTTAGTGTTAATAAATCAATTTACACTAACAATAAACAAATATTTAAGTTAATTAAACCAATATTTCAATTGTTTCAATTTCATAAAAGCGCCGGTAACCATCATATCTGCCTTCAAATTCTTCAAACAAATCACTAAATCCAGGTAAGCCAAACTTGGCTAATAATTCAGTGGTATTAAGCGCCATAACATAATCCCATTCCCGGTTGCGGATTATTTCTTTTTCACATTTTTCAGTTATAAATTCTTTAACCATCTCACAAAATACCTCGGGGTTAGTAGTAAATTGTGTTTCGGCGCAATCCCGATGACAGCTAGGATAACTTATTAATCTCCACGCAATCATTATTGTTTATTGTTTATTGTTTATTGTTTATTGTTTAATATCCTCAAAAAAAAGACAAAACCAATCAATTTTATTGCTAAACTAATTGGTCGTAACCATGATTTGCGGTATGGTCTATTCCTTAATTATTTCAAATGGAACACCATGAAACTTGGCACGATTAATCATATCCCGGGTGCCTTTACTATTTTCCCAATCCGCGTGAAAAGCCACGACCCTATCAGGTTTGCCTTCCGTAAGCATTTGTTGATTGCGTTTGGGCCCGGCTGATAGGCCGAATTTAGACCAATTAGCCGGAAATTCTAGGACTTGGCAACCACGGCCTTTTGCTTCCATGCCGGCATGATGGTCGGCACCCTTACAAGCGCCATGGATGACTACTAGGTTTGCAGGCGCGAGTTGTTCGGCTTCTAGGACTGAATCTATGTATCGGCCAATCCGGCGTTTATCAGTCCAATCCCTAGAACCACAAATTAGAACCCGGAGTTGTTTTTCAGTGGCGGGTTTATCACTTGGTTGTTGCTCTAGGTTATTGGTCTGTGCTGCTGATGACATTTATATAATACTTTGGTTGTTTTACTAATGAAGTATTTTTGTTATTAAACCTATAGATTAGCAAATAAAAACAATTTTTATTTTTTTTATTGTGAATTGAAAATACCAAAAATTATTAAAATTAGACAAAAAATGTTTTATATATTCTTGTGTTAGATTATTAATTATTAAAATTCTACGCAAAAATGCTGCGTTTTCTTCACGTGTCAACTGATGGCGTTACTATTACTAAGGACAACTTTAAGCTACCGAAATCAATCAAGCCATCACACTACACAAGCAGCTTTAATGCGCATGGTGCACTCTATCTTTCGAAGGTAGATGATGTCAATCCGGAATCGTCAATGTGGCTCAGATACCGGCAACTGAAGATGGAAACCGAACAACTTGTCAAGTGGTCAGGTGATGATGACGCAAAGCACGACCAATGGCTGGCTCCGAATGCTGTTAAGACAGTTGTTGACATTGATTTTGAGGAGCAACAGATTTATGTGGTGGACAGCCCTGACGACTTGAAGACATTGTTTATCAAGTATGGTATTTACGAGCAGAAAGCAAAGTGGCGTGGGGATGATGAGACTTATCGCAGAGACAATTTGCGACTGCAGAAGATTCGGGAACTAGCTATCATTACTGAGTTCTTGGAAACCAATATACTTGAGGACCGGCATAGACAGTTCTTGGCAAATCCTGACAAGCTTGCTAAGTTGATTGATACTCGGACCTCTCGGAACATGCCATTTGTCAAGATTAAGGACAGGCAAGTCGTTATCCCGAAGAAGGGTATTAATACGGAATTCTTGGTTGATTTGATTCGCACCCGGATTAGTTATGAGAAGCTAATTGATGACCCTAGCGACCTTCAGATTACTACAACATTGAAGACACTTGATTTCAACCGAATGTTGGCAGACGGCTACAATGGTATCTATTATTCTACCAATATTGTTCGGTTTAATGAGAAGGTGCATGATGGGGTTGAGCTTGATCGTAAGTCTAGGCCCCGGTTTGTTAATTGGCAGGGTTATATTGCCAAACCCGATATCGGCAAGATTCATGATTTTATGCATTTTCTCACAGAAAAGGATAAGACAGATATTAAGGATGAAATCGAGGATTACATTACATGGCTTGGTTCTGACACTCTCATTCTATGGAATTGGGTTTAATCATCAGCCACGAACATCAGTCTGTTTAATCATCAGATCTATAATTATATTTTTTAGGGTAACAATATTCCACTCCGGTTCTAGGACGAATAAACCACCAATGTGTATCCGCTGAATCATCTGATACTAATCTCAATTCATTTGCGGCAAATCGGTGTTGATGTGCGATTTGTGCTGCTGCTTGTTGTGGACTAACAAAATCATTTATTGCTTGATTAGGCGATTGTTTAGGTGTTAGCCATTCTTGCTGTTGAGCCCATTCTTGCTGTTGCACCCAATTTTGCTGTTGCTGATATTGTTGCATCTGACCCCATCCTTGTTGATGTTGTTGCTGCATACCTAGATACGCATTAGGATTACGCGCGGAAGCACCAGTATTAATTTGGGTTGTAAATGCTTCTTCCAGACTTGCCATCTGTTATTCTTTTGGGTGTAGTATATGTGTTGTCAGCTGATAATAATATGTTTATATTCTTAGTGGGATTATTACTCAATCCAAAAAACGCATCCTCGTGAATCTAGGCATTAGTTGAACCATCCCGACAAAAATTGATTTGTAAAACTACCCGGTTGTGAATTAAAAACTACTCCAAGTCCAAAAACCAAGGAAATCCGCAAAAACACCAAAATTCGCGCGCGGAAATGTCGTCAGAACCAAATCAAAGCCAGGGTGCCAACGCGCAATCATTTGATGCCAAACTAGGTAAACTAGTGGCCGATATCCGGGAAATGATTTTCATTGACCTAGATTCGTATCCGGCACCTGATAATCATATCCGCACCACAATTGCTAATACTATTCATAATCTCTGTGGTGAGTCAGTTAATCGGTGTCTAGGTTGTGGGGTGGATATGGGCGAATGTAATCCCCGACAATACTGCTGTAAAACATATTGCCCTAGCCAACAAAGGTCGGATGAAGATAACTTGGAATAAAAAATAGCAAAATTTATAATTATCTGTTTGATTTTTTTGTGTTTTTTAGTAATTTTGGTAAGGCTAATTTAGTGTTTCAATTCTTTTTCTGGTGTTCTAGGAATTTACTAACAATCGCAAACGCGCATCCTTTGGGTGGGTTGGGAATGGAATTAAACCTTAATTGGCTCTCCAATCGGCTAACGAAATTATACTTGTAAGTCCTGACAATAATCGTTCCACCGTTGCCACCATACTCATCTTCGTCATCATCATATGTTTGTGTATAAATACTATCTCGGGTAACTGCTACTATTTCCAGACCATCTTTCTTAGGTATTTGATAAATAACGGGTTGAAATTGGAGTAGTTTGTCAAAGCAAATTATTGTTCGGCAACCAATCTTGAATACGGCGACATTGTCATTTTCAAAGAGCAATATCCATTCCAGACTACGATTACATGCTGGAATAGACTTATTCAGAACGTTCCAATGGAAGTCATAGTTGTGTTCCACGATTTCTTCTTCAAATACAAAGGTCTTCAAAGGTCGGGCTCTCTTGGTGCTAGGGACACGCCAAGTCAGCCCATTAATCTTTGAAGGTGCACATGAGTCATAAGGCTCATAACTTGATGTCTTCCATTTTTTGAAAACCAGATTAACATTCTGGACGCCGAACTCAATAAATTTAGATACGCCTGTTACTAAATTGAACTCTAGGTCGCCGGTGTAGCACTTAACCAGAATTTGCCCTGGACTCCATGTAATGGCATTATTGCCGAACATTTTGCCGTATGTCGCGAATTTGTGGCTCGGCAAATCTGAGTATTTGTCCGAAATGGTCTTATTAACTATGACGACCTTACAATAGGTTTCATCATCATCCGCGGTTTCATCAACGCAAAGCAAGAGATTGCCATCAGGGCTAAATGAGTCAGTGTGTAAGATTGACATAGTGTATTTTGCCGAATAAACGGCGTCAGCAAAAGTAAGTTGCTGAGCCTCTGTGATTTCACCAATAGCAAACGAATAGTATGTGAAGCCAGATGTGCCTAAAATGGCAATATTAATCATTTGGGCGGGGGCATCATATCGGACAACGACACTAGATTTGGTTGTTCCACTAGGACACAAGATTGAACTTTTTAGTGTGGTTTCAATACCTTGGACGTCATAGTAAATCGCAACAGGACTTGGTGCTTGTTCTCGCTCTTGTGAATATTCAGATTCCTTACTTTTTAGTTCAGCAACAATAGCATTGCCAATTTCTTTTCCAGTTGTCATATCCTGAAAGTAGTGCGTTTTCCAGCCACCGCGCATGCTGATTCGCTCATTAGTTGTGGGTCGCATCATGGAACAAATAGTGTTAGTCAAACAATTGAAGTTTTCATAAACCCATTTTTCGGATTTGCCACCGAAATAGACACGCTGCCGCATAACACCCAACATCACATGATTAGCGTCTGGTTGGGTAATATAAAAGTTATTAGAAGTAGGGACTCGGATATTACATTCAGTAGTAGTCCCATTTCCAACCAAATCGGTTATCTTAGTAGTTATCTTAATAGCGGTCATTTTCGCTAAATCAAGTTAGTAATTGGCTTCAGAAAATCAATAATGAGTTTTTATTGTAAATTAATATTACTACCTGCGCAAAAATAAAACGATTATTTTCAATTAACTCCTATTTTTTTTATTTTTTCAGCACTAAAATTGTTTTTGAATTACATATTGTTTTTTATACAAAACCAATAGGATTTTGAATAATAAGTTATACAACCGAAAAATGTCTAATGCCACAACACATTCACTTTATCCAATTAATGAAGTTGAAGAACTAACAGAAAATGACCCGCTACTAATGAATAATAAGACTGGAGAACCTAGCATTACTTTTTGCAAGACTACCCGGCCTGCACTTTTCAGATATACAGACCGGATCGACCCAACCAGGACACATACTATTATTGAAGTTAAATCTGTCCCATCCGGGATGTATTGGGTAACTGATGAAGGCTGTGAATTTGAAGGTGAAACTGATAACTCTGCCTATCAATATTACAAAATGGAAACTGAATTTGTGGAATGTTATAACAATATTTTCACTACCAACACATGTGTGGATGTAGGAAATACTCGGATTGATTGTCATAAACAGCAACGCGCCCTAGCATATATCCAGAACAAATCACTTAACCGGATTGAATCACATTTGGATTGTATGCGGGTCTTATATATCTTTTGGTCGCTAGTATCAGTTGCAATGATTATAGCTGGCATTGTCCTAGCTGTCCGGCACGATATGTTTTAAACATGTCACCAATCACATGTTGATAATCAGGTAAAATTGTTTTTTGCTGTGCTAGGATATCGGGAATTTAAACTTAACCTAGAACTACTTTTTTACTATTAATAATACCCAAACTAATTACACAATAATGTCACAATATATGTGGAATAAATCAAAAGAAGAATGTATTAAACTTATGGAATTCATATTCAATGAATATGGAGGGCCACAATATATTTGCCTGCGGAAATGGCTTTTCTACCCTGTAAGATTACACCACAGTAGTTGTGGTATGAAACCAGAACTAATTAAAGAATATACCCAAAAACGCATTACTAATGATTTCATAACTCCATTAATTTATAATCTTTCTCAAGGGCAAGATACTACGCCACGGACCCGTGAAATAATTGATAAGGTTTATTCAGAAATCCGGTCGCACATATTATCTATAAAACCATGGAAATTAGAAAGTATAATCACATTAACATTGCAAGGATATGAAAACAGAAATATGTATATTTTGAAGAAAATCTTATTTGATTTGGGGCAAAAACATACTTATCCCAAAACTGTTAATAAAACAAAGGTATGGAACTCATCACACAAACACGATAAGTGGTTTTATACACTGATTAACAGGGTTTTTGCTAGTGAATTCAGGCTATTCTTATATAGCAAGGGGAAGTATATCATACCCGATGGTATAAATGAATTGCTTGAATTAATAATTACTTTCAGCGATAGACAGCGGTTCATACCACCTAGTCTTAATAATTGCTTGTATTTGAGTTGTTATTTTGGTTCTACCCACAGTATGAAATGGTTATTTGAGAACTATGACCGTTTTATACAACATGGATTACTTCCGGTGTCTGGGTTTAGAAAGGATAATCTTGAGCTATCATTACTAAAGGCAATCAAGCGAGATAAGCTAGATGCGGTTCAACTATTCTTGTCGCGGTTCCCTGAATATTGGTCCGAACTAGATTTATTATTTCGGTGTTGCACAATTGTTGTTAATGGTAATATTTTTCAAATCAGAATGAATAGAAAAAAATATTTGAATGAAAAGTCATTAATAAATGACGTATGTGAGTATCTTATGGAGAAATCTTATTATGTAAATAAGCGTTTGGGTGTGTATATTCGTCAGCGCGCAGTTGATGTTGACCCCTAATTAATAATTTCAAAAAAATTGTTATTAAACATCGCTAGTTCGGTTAATTAGTATAAATTACATACGACACTCACACACGCACCAAGCGCGATATAATGACTACCCAAGTCGGAAAGACTTATGATTCAATTGCCGTAGATTTTAGCCGGACACGATATAAGGTTTGGCCGTGTGTTGCCCGATTCATAGACCGGATTATTAGTGCTGTGCCCGAAAATAGTGTCTTAGTAGTAGCAGAAGTTGGTTGCGGTAATGGAAAGAACTTAGCCTATCTAGAACAGAATACCCCGCATGGAAATAAGATTAGGACAATTGGCATCGATATTTCGGCCGAACTTTTGGCGATTTGTCGGGAACGAAGCCTAGAAGTGGTGCTAGGTAGTATTTTGTCAATTCCGTTAGATGACAATTCGTTAGAATATACCCTTTCAGTAGCAGTTATTCACCATCTCCCGGAAAAGTCAGACAGAATCCGGGCACTCCGAGAATTAGCTAGGGTTACTATGCTAGGTGGCAGGTGCCTAATCACTGTCTGGGCCCGCGAACAGACGGCAGCAGATGGAAAGCGTAGGTTCGCATCAAATGATGAAATGGTTCCGTTTAAGACCAAGACCGGCGAAACACACTATAGGTATTATCATTTATATGATGACAGCGAACTGGCGGATGACCTAACACAGGTCCCCGAATTCCGGGTCATCGAATTATTCATTGAGCGTGGTAATTATGTAGCCGAATTGCAACGGATTTAACAGCATATGTTAAATAAAAAAATTGTTTTTTCGGAACCTAGTAATAGTATTATATTAGTATCAAACAATTAGAATATGGACTATACTATGAGTCGGTATCGTGATGTAACCCCTAGATGCCCGCCAATACTTGCTGAGTTGCATGCAAAATATACATTTTCAGAATTCTTGGCGGCTATACAAATTACATTGGTAGAACTCCGACAAAAGGTGGATGCCCTAAAAGAATTGGCCACTAGGATATCAAAATATAGTCAAAATCCGAGTGAATTATTAAAAAATATTACACCGGATGATATTAACTTAATTCCTGAATTAGCATCTATTTCACTGCGAAACCCAGACGACAAATATTTATATGCTAATATACATACGCTAATTACTAGTGAATTATACCGGAACCATGATATTTGGGAATTAGCCGATGGAGAATTTGCCGGAATATTCCAACTATGGGAATTGAATTACCAACTTGAAATTAGTGAATTTATACGCAAGTATGGCCAAGTTCGGGTGGCAGATATTCCTAATATGGATGTTGATGGAATACCTATAGTTTGGAAAAATATATTAGGTAAAGTAACTGGGATACACCATGCTGAAATAATTACATACATCAAAAAAAATTTAGCTAATTTGGGTTAGCTATTTTACTTGTTTTTTATTTTTCATTTGTCACACAAATTCATCACGCAAATCAAAATTGCGCTAATTAACAAACATAAACATCCCTATCCAACTTGTTCTTGCCGGTGTTAGAACCCTTGGTGCCACGAGTCTTGGCTTGTCTGGATCGGCGGCTGTTCTTCTGCTTTGTCTTCTCCTGTCGCATCCGATCAGTTGTGCGGATAACACGCTGTGTGTCCTCCTTTGCGTGGTTGGTTGCATGCTCTGAATCTAGGCTTTGGTTCGTCTGCAGCCAAACATCATATCGTAATTCCCGAATGAAACGTCGCTCAAATTCACGCTGGCGTGTCATAACAAAGTCAAAAGCGCAACTGACTATTTCGGACATATTTGGATCGTGAGTGAAGTCGGAATAATCATCATATTGCTTTGGCATCCTAGTAATATTAACCTCAAAGATATTGCAATTTCCATCGGCTGGCAAAGAATGGCGGATGCATTCTTTTTCAGTATCGCAGCTCGTCTTATGCTCACACGCGCAATATCCAATTGTAGTATCCTGTAGATAAGTGCTAGATGATGAATTTGCGTCGCCTATCAAATAAGTCTTGGCAATCTGTGGGTTGTCAGCCGGTGAAACATAACACACACGTCCTATAAACTCAGGAATAGTTTGTTTGAAATACGGATAATATTTCAAGAACATCAGCCAATCATGTAGCATCTTATGGTGCTTTGGCGCCTTGTATTTCAAATGTGAAATGAGGCTTCTTGGGCTGATAACTGATGACATCACCTTCATAAAGTTCAAACACACCGGAATGAACTCAGTGGCAGTCCGGCAAACAGTTGTTAGCATCAGGAAAATATGGAACATCGCAAGTTCCGGCAGCGCTAAATCCAATGGTGCCGAATTCTGGAAAAATTGTGTGAGATGATTTGACTCAGTTATTTGGGTTTGATAATCACCACACACAATGTCCCAATATTTGTCTTGTTGCTGGGGGGTTGTGTGATTGCTGCATTGAAGACACATAATACTCTTTGGGTCTTCATGTAGCATATTTGGATTTTGGCACAGGCCACACTTAAGGTAGTAACAATTGGAAGTCTCAGTGAAAGACATTATCGAATTAAATGAATCAACAATTATTTGTTTTGAATAAAGTTAATAAATATTTGACTTTGCAGAGTTCATTTTTTGTAATTTAATACCTAGAATTACCAAAAAAATCAAAAACAAAAAAAAGATTTTTTGGTGCTAGTGTGTAAACCACACTAGGTCCCACCAAAAAAACAAAAAAAAGATTTTTTGGTGCCTGCGGGATTCGAACCCGCGATGACTTTCGTCAGCAGATCTTAAGTCTGCCGCCTTTAACCGCTCGGCCAAGGCACCAATATTCTTTTCATCTGGAATACCAAAACGATTTTTATTATTTGATTCCTAAAATTGTAGATAAAAAAGTAATTTTCGGCAAAAACGGAAAATTACCCAGATTTCAACCGGTATTCTAACAATATTTAGGTTTGCGGATTTTGATTAGCATCTAATATGTATATATAATAAATATCCATATAATGACAAAAACACAAAAAACTAATTCTAAACGAACATTGAAATACAGACTACCTAGTTCTTTCAAGACTCATAAGGCAGGACCAAATAGGGTTCTTATGGCAACCGCACAGGGTAAGTTTATAAAACTTAGTCATGGCAAAGTGCATTATAGTTATTATGATAGCAGCACTAATAAACCACTAATATTATGTATACATGGTATCAACAGCAATAATTATACATGGACCGAATTTGCTAAAAAATGTAATAAACTCGGGTATCCAGTATTATGCCCTGATTTATATGGTAGAGGTTTATCTGAAGGTGCGGGGGTAAAAAATAATCTGGATTTATTTGTGTCGCAGTTAGATGAACTTATTATTTATATATATAGCACTCATAGTAATTTAAATTTGAGTAATGGTGTATACGTAATAGGTATGTCACTTGGTGGTGCTATAGCCGCCGGATTCACAAGTAAATACAGCAATATTGTTAGGAAAACAGTTTTAGTTGCACCAGCTGGTTTAATAAAACATCCATTGCCTGTCAATATTGCTATAATGCTGGGTGTTCACAAATTACTAGGTAAATTAAATACAAAAGAGCGGTCTTTTAAAATATTACAAAGAAGTGTTTATAATGTGAATGATCCCAAAGTTATTAAATATCTAGATACAATGGCAGAGGATAATATTAAATTGCAGAAAAATCATAAAGGTAATGATGCTGCAATCGAGTCAACAATTTCCAATTTCGAATTTGGTGGATTGTTAGACACCTATAAACAAATAAATAAAAACAAAACTCCTTTATTAGTAATATGGGGTGATAAGGATATTATATGTCCATTTTATGGTTTAGATATAATAAAACAACATGTATCTAATCTGAAAACTGTAGTGCTAAATAATTCTGGACACTTGGATTTATGGATATTAAATGATTATAAAAATAAAATGTATAACTCGGCAATTACCTTTTTTAATAAATAACAAAATAATTTCCATACACAATTTTTTGTTGTTTTTTGTTTTAGTAATGCGATTCTATTTACATCAATCAAAGAATGCTAATCCGGACAAATGATTTGCCACCCTTTTCCAGAACACGTATAATTTCTAACTCTGAATTCTTAGAAAGCCGGAACTTAATTTGCTGATTAGCAATAAGCTTACCTGGATGCTGTGCTAGGTATTCCAACCTGCCAATCCATTCACGGAGTGTCTTTTGTGTGATTGGAATTCCAGTGAAAACCCTAGACCAATAACTCTGTGTTTTTGGGACTTGTAGGATATCCCCGAATTCCATTTTACCAGAATTAGTAGGGATAAGTGCATCTAGTGTTGTCTGCATATCCGTCATCCGGTCAGCCAGGATTTGTAAAGCACCTAGCATTTCAGGGTTCCAGGATTCAAGTGCCGGTCGCACAATGTCACGAATTTTCCCGCGCTGAGACCACTTCGGGGTAGAATCAACTAGGTAGGGAATCCGGTAAGTGTTGGCGAATTCATAAATTTCGCGCTTACTAATTCCAAGTAGTGGCCGCAAGAATTGGATTTGTTGGTCACGATGGGTTTGACAACTCACACCCTGCATCCCGCGCAGGTTATCATAATGTGATTGTCCTGCTAGGTTAGTAAGAATGTTTTCAATAGTATCATCCTGATTGTGTCCTAGCACGACTCTGACGCAAGGACCATCCCCTACCGGAACATCCTTGTCAGCACAACTCAAATATCCATTGAACCGGCGGTCGCGGGTATAGGATTCATATACTTCACGCAGTCCGTGTTCCATACACTGTGGTCTATTAATTTCATCAGTCCGGACCACACGAAGTGGAACACCTAGTAGAGCACACCAATATCGGATAAGGAGTTCTTCTTTGGCACATACTTCTTGCCCCCTGTTGGAGTAATTCACATGAAGTGCCTGGAATGGAATATCAAGCGCCCACAGTAGATAGGAACAGACCATGGAATCAACACCACCACTGAGGCTAACTACTAACGGAGTCGAACCATGCTTATTGCCAAGTCCGGCCATGAATTGACTCATACAGGTCACAAGTTTGTTGTTTGCTGCTTCTTCGGGTTGCGGCTTAATCAGTCTTGTAATCAAGTGAATATTCGCGGGGTCATCCCGATAACACTGCGGGTCTAGGTAACCCTTATCAGAATCAAATAGCTCCATTAGCTCACCCATATTAATAGTGATGAACTTATGCAGATGTTCGCATGCAGGTGGTCTGTAATCCTGATAGGAATCAGGGTCATCTGGACGAATAAACTTGGCAAGCCGGGTGTAAGTTGCCTTAATATAATTTCGCATGAATTCAATGGGCTTTCCATGCTCGATGTGCGATTGCAACCTAGCCCAGGCAGCGGACAACACAAGTTTTACCTGTCCGAGTTGGTGAGTGTGCCGCACTGGCATCAGGAGAAACCCGAACTCAAAATCGGTTAGTTCCGCGTCCGGGTCAGAATACTTTTGGAATTCATGCCAACATTGTTCGGCTAGGTCAGCAGGTGGGCGATGAGGAATGAATTTTCTACCCTTGGCAAGAGTTGCGAGATGCCGATTAGCATGCTTTAATGCCTGGTCATAGAGAATAACCCATCCAAGCCGTTGCCGGATATCAGTAGTCGGGAGTGTAGCTAGGTTAAATTCGGCGAAATCTTCAAATAATCCCTCAGTAATATAAGCAATTCGGGCATCATCTTCGGGTGTCGCCGAGAACCAATATTGCGGGTTTTCTTCCCAAATTCTAGCAATTCCAGCAAGTGAAGCAAAACGGGAAGCCATTTTGGTTAGTAGTTGTAGTAATTGATTAGTTGATTGGGGAAAATACTTGTTTGAAAGTAAATGTATTGTTATGATTTCAAATAGTGTAGTAAAAATAAAACAATTTTTCAACAGGATAAAGTTGTTATAGTTAAAAAATCGTTTTGTGAAATTGGTTTTTTTCTTCTAACAATAAACTATCCTAGCATAGCAAATCTAATTCTAAAACAACAAACAACTAATCTTGCAAAAAATGGCAGCACAGACTATTTCAACCGGACTTATGATTGGCGGCGGGCTGCTAACTTATGCCGCAGCCGGGATTGCACGTGCCGCTCGCCGGTTCCAACTGATTAAACAACTTTACCCAGCCACTGCGACAACACCTGTAAGTGATTCAACCCAACAACCGGTGGTGAGTCCGAAATTCGACCAAGAGAAACAAACATTTAGCAGAACCGATGGCGACGTTATCTGTGAATTCAAATGGTGGGGTTCTAATAAACTTACTGAGAAAGAGCCAGAACTCGAGATTTACCGACACAAACAAGCCCACGGATTCGAACTACTAGGAACCGAAACCAGGTATACCACGCCATCATATATTAATCTAGGAACGGTTATGATGCCAGTTGGAGGCGGTCGGCCGTATGATGTAGAAAAGACGCTTTATTCACTTTTCCTCGCCCGGAAAGAAGGCGCGCACAATTCAGGGTATTCTTATAACAGATACACTAATTACAGCTGCACCGGTATTGATAATTTGCCAGTGGTTTATGATGCTAAGATAACATCTATGAATTACCGTGATGTTGCCAAATATATTGATAACCGGTGCCAAGACTACTATATTACAGCTGCAACTAGTAGTTACCCTGTGCAAAAAGATGCTACTACTAATACATCTAGCACTGCCATAGTCCCTTCGGCAGGAACCGACCCGGCTGGAAATCTATATGTCTTCTTTGACAATCAATTGGATATCGGGCAACGTGTAGTGGAATACGATAGTACCCGGCCAAACGAAAAAGGAATTCTGGATTCTAGGCCGGTATTCTTTGCTCGGTTCAAAGCCGCTCGGCATCTCAATGCATTTAACGGTTATTATACCCGCGATATCCGCGACATGTATTGGCGTTATGCCCTAGATGCCCGCCTGCCACTGACTTTTATTAGTGGTGTTGTGGGCGGTGTTATAACCTATATGAATTGGTAATTTAGATATTATCTATTTTTTATGTATTACAATAAACACGCAAAAAAACAATTGTCTCGTCAGAGGCTCGGTGAGGTTGTAATAGAGTGGATACGTTAAAACCTAGTATGTACTGTCCACATTAGTGGTAAGGTATGTAAATATAAAGGAGTATCACAGTGATAAAACAAAGCTAAATAAAATACAAATTCTGCTAATCTTCTATTTGCACTAATGAAATATCCCAACCCCAGCCTCTAATATGTTTGCCTTCAAAAATATCACTGCCGCGATAGTCGTAATGATTACTACATAAACTGACGCACCATTTATTTAGGTCTTCCATAGTAGTCGGGCAAACACATACATCATATTTTTTACTTTTTTTTGTGTTACCCTTTTTTTTATTATGTGTGGATTCACTGTCTGATAACATATAATTTTCCAGCTCTTTTTGTGCTTTGTCATTCAAACAATATGTATGCTTTATTATTGTTGAATACACTTTTATAATTGCTGATTGTTCGGATTTATATGGTCCATACTGCCAAACCGTCCAATCATCATTAACATTTGATGCGAATTTGACCATATAAATTTTTTGTGGGATTGTAGTCTCACTCATTCCTAAAATATGATTTGAGTGCTGGTAATTAATTATTTGTTTTTAAATACCATTCTAATTGGTATCTTTAAATAGTATTAAAAAATATTAACCATGTGAAACAGGTTATTTCCCATAATTAGTTAGCAACGGGATAGTATCGCTAAACCCGGGAGACCAAGCCCGCTCAGTAGGGGTATTAGTATTAGCGGTGCTAGGATAAGAATATTTCCGGCTAGGATACAAAGTAGATTGTGAGGTATTTTTTCCGTGGCCTAGTTCAAGAGCGTCCATTTGGAATTCGTCATCCGACCCAATAGATGTCGTATCAGTATCCATAGATATTGCTGTGCTAGGATTAATAAATTTGGGAGCGGTGTCTTTTTGATTCCCAGTTTGAGTTTGTTGATGGCGCCGGGGTTGCCGATTGTATTCAGAACATTCAGTACTCCAGCCTAGCATAGTATCAATCATCCAGCCAATCATATATAAGATATAACAAATTGAAATCACACAAACCGGAATGGCTGATAGAATGGTATTAGCAAACACCGTGTTATAATAGAATTGCGAGCAGGAGTCCAAATGATGTAACCAACCCGAAAATTCGTATATCCGTGAATCCACAAAATGATAGACCGAAACTATGGTTAGCCCACTTGTTATAATAAACCCGGTGAGAAATACTAGTATTGCGGTTTTGTAATTCCGGTTGTCGGCGTTATTAGTTGGCGCGGTGCTAGGTATGGTTAGGAGAACCACCAATAGTTGTGCCGCGAAAAACCCTGTGAAAATTGCCACAATTGATTGTTTGAATAGGTCATGATTATACGGGCATACACTACTTGTATTCACGGGTTGATAACCAAATTGATAGAATGTATAGGAATTTAGCGTGCCGGAAATAATTAGTCCTAGCACATAAAATTTGATTAGATAAGATAGATGACAAGTAAAGGTCCAGTCCATTTTTTTATTTGCAGTTATGCAAATAGATATGTTATGGTGGCAAGAGGCACAAGTAAGTAAAACAATTTTCGGATGGAAACAAAAAAAAATTTAATAACCTAGCACAACTCTTTACCAGTGTTCCCATCAAATTATTTCATATGTTCTATCACTGCGATCAGTGGTCGACATTCAAACTGGTTGCAATCCCGAACTAGTCAGGAACTCGGTCACCGCAACTTGAATCTTGGCCTCATCAGTTGCCAAGACCCAAGCCTTGAAATCACCCGGGATAGTCTGCTTAAATCGGGCGATAATCTGTCCTAGCTCACGGCCCGGGATATCGCCAAGTGCTGAAAACAAGTGGGCGCCGAACTTCTCACTGCGGCGGACGGCATCTGATTGCTTCTTCTGAATCGCGGCAAACTCGGCTTGCTTACCGAAATATGCGACCACTGAGTCTAGTGATGGCACATCTGGCAGTTCTGCAGTGGCAGACTCATCTGTCGCCCCGCGTTGGGTCTTCACGAACTCACCAAATCGCAAATACATCTCACGGCAACGACGGCTGCGGTCAAACTTAATCTTTCGCATGAAGGGTGACTCATAAAGCCACTCGAAAATCTCCTGCTCCGACTCAAAACGGTTATACCATCGGTCAAAATCCAAACCGAGAAACTCGCAAATCTTGCGGGGGTCCTTGGAAAGAATCAGGTCATCCGACATTCCGGGTCGGTCGGAGATACCGATGAAAAGACCTTGCTGGCCAAACCTAACAGTGTGTCTGTTAGTGTTTGGAACCGCGGATTCATCCGCCCCAAATCTTAAACCAGCAGCGTGTGCGATTTGGCCGACAAGCATCCCGCAATCACCCCAACTAAGAAAGAAGTGGTGAACCGCGAAATTCTCAGCAGGTGTAGTAATGAAATCAATCTGGAAATCTTGCGCTAGTGCGAAGCAATCCTCTTGGTTGGCAGGGATATTGAATGAATAGACCCCGCCATTGCTGACAATCTCATCAGGCTTGAAGTTCGCGAGAATCCACTCACGGATATCAAACTCAGATTGCCGGGTCAAGAGCACATCAAGGTCTCCGTATGAATCCTTGCCAGGTGCCTCATGTGGAACACACCACAGGATGCCCTTGTCGGCAAGCTTCTCACAGAGAACCCGGAGAACATAGTCCTTAATCTTCTCGTAATCCACGAGGGACTTGCGAGTAGTAGTAATTGTCTTCAATGCGTTTCCACCCATAATTAGTAATTACTTTGATTGAAATAGAATTGCTTGTTTGGCAAGATGAATTGTTGTTTTATGATACAAGAGGATTAATACCTAGCATATCAATTTTTGTATGGTAATAAATAATTTTGCCACAAAAAAACACGCAAAAAATAATTATTAAATATAAATAATGAATGACTGGTATGCCAAAAAATATATACCAAAAAACAATTTTTGATATGTTTTATTATATTTTTATATTTCAAAAAAAAATATTAATAAATATTTAAAACTTAGTTATGCTATCAAAAATAAAATCATTACGAAGTAAACCAAAAAAGAATTTATCACTAAAAGCACTGGCAAAACATAAACTACCAGTAACTAAATCAATAGTATTATCTAAACAGACAGGTGGAAGTCCTGATTTGGATAGTTTGTTATTATTTAGTAATTTAGATCTAGATACCTGGGGTATGTATCTGAACCCTGTTTATGGTTGTTTATGGTCATATAATCTTATACCTAATTATTACAAATTTGCGTGTAATATAAATATACCTGGTAAATTGGTTCATAAATTATTCACTCATACTACAATTACTGATATAGTGCCATCTAAATCACAAATATTAGGCAGATTAACATTTCATGATATGGGATTTATAGTCGGTGAATATTATTTACTACATGAGAAATTGAAAGATAAAAAAGCTTTAAATGAACAAGCCAGTGCAGCAAAAAAAAATACTGATAAACAATCCACTGTTAATGTGACGACCCCGGCACAATCTGATGCCAAATATGGCACTTTTTTGTTTGAAGAGTTAGGCAATTTTCATGACCCACGCGAAATAGGCAAAATAATGGGTAACTTTAAAAAAGAAAAAAGCAAATCATGTGATTTTTATGAATGGGTTCGTAAAACTAATGCCGATGATATACGGTCTGAAGTTTCTGCATACTTATCAAGTTTACCATCGCTAGCTAGGAACACCGGGGGCGTTGCCAGGAACACCGGGGGCGTTGCCAGGAACACCGGGGGCGTTGCCAGGAACACCGAGGGCGTTGCCAGGAACACCGAGGGCGTTGCCAGGAACACAGGGGGCGTTGCTAGGAACATTGGAACAATTAAAGAAAAAACACGATTTGAGTCAGAAAAAAAATCAATGGCAAACAAGGTAACTATCAAAAAATTTAGTCAACCTATTTTCAATAGATGTGTTGTTTATAATCCGCCTGCTGGTGAAGCCAGAGCTGCTAATGCACCTGCTGGTGAAGCCAGAGCTGCTAATGCACCTGCTGGTGAAGCCAGAGCTGATAATGCACCTGCTGGTGAAGCCAGAGCTGATAATGCACCTGCTGGTGAAGCCAGAGCTGCTAATGTGCCCATTCAAGTATTAGATGAACAGCAAAAACTATCATTGATAATAGACCAACCCTTACAAAATCATAAAAAAACATTTGACTCATTTGATAGGTTTGTAAAAATTGCTAAAACAGATATTGCCGAAGATTTTAAATGCTTTCATGTGTTATTAGCATTTTTCTGGAGAAAAGCAACTTCTAATAATGATATCGCATTGTTTATTCTTGGTTTATTAACATCATTATCCAAAAATATTGACAAATGCGGTGATATCATTTCAATATTTCTAACTATGCCTGTAATTAGTGATTTTATAGGCAAATATTTAGAAAATTTACATAAAAATAATAAATATATAACTTTATTGTCTAAATATAGTGATATAAAAGATGGCAAAATAAATTTGAACTCATATAGTAATTTATACCAATTAGAAACATTAATGGAATTAATAAATTCTAAAGCTGGTGTATTTAATTTATTAGAATATGGCGAAGCATATTATGCAGGTATCAAATTTGCCGATTGTATGGAAACTACATTAAGAAATATATTTAATGTGTTAATATTATTTACGAAGGTAATAAATTTAGATATCTTAGCCGACGATTTTAAAAATTATTTTATAAATGATAACAAAGATGATGAGTATTTAAGAAATGCTTGGGCTGAAATAACAAGTAATATACCTGGTATTGACTACGCAAACAAATATTATAATATGGAGCCATCAAATAAAAATTTTTATAACATACTTGCATTAGCTTTCAAATTATGTGATAAAATAAACCAAACCGAATCAAATAAAAACAAAGAATTAGTAATTAAATTACTAAACTCAAAAGATATAGATGTAGAGGATAATAGTTCTATAGATGAACCAATACAAAATTACGTAATAAAATTAAAAATACAAAAACAATTTATTATAAATGTTAATATAGATCATAAAGCACACGCTGAAATAAGTTCTAATATAAGCTCAACAGACGAAATTTATTATAATGGTATTATAACAAATAAATTTATAAAATTATTTATTCGAGGTATATCTAATGAATTTAACTATGATTTGGCAGTATCCAATTTTAATATACCATTTTTTATGTTCAGTAATGTTACTGATAGAATACTAATTTTGCTAATAAATTCTATATTAATCAGAACTGAAAAAAGTAATAATATTTATAAAAAAATATTGTTAAATAATGAATATAATAATTTGTATTTAAATTTATTTAGTTATTTGATAGAAACATGTGTTGTAGGTGGCCAAGCCATTGCTGAAGATATATTACCCAATATATTCCTAACAAATGCATTAGATGGCTATAATTTTAATACAATTAATTCTAAAATATTAGACATTTTGGGGCTAAAATTAGCTGATGATAATAGTATTGAAAAAATAATATTAATTATGAGGAATATAGATGACATACGAATAAGACCATTACCACATATGGATTTTTTGAAGGAAATTAAAACAGCAAATTTGTTATTACTCACAAAATCTAAATTTCCGTTACTTACTAAATTAATACATACTTATGATTCTACCACAAGCATTTATAGAGAACCAGTTGCACAAATGATATTAGCTAGAGAATTAGAAGTCAACCGGTTACGGCGTAGGCGAGGTAGTAATGCCAAAAATGAATTACTTGCTGAAAACAGATATCAATATGAATGGGAGAATAAATTAGATAAACCCATTAAAAAAGAAATAGACGAGCAACTCGCAATTATTAATTCAAATTATGAACAAATTCAATCAGAAAAAACAGTATTAGAACAAGAGAATGCTGGGCTAGAAGCACAAGCTCAGCAATATAAAATAGAACGCACAGAAATAAAAACCAAAATATCTCAATTAAAAATACAAAAAGATAAAATACCTAAAAATGCCGAATTAAGTAAAAATGAAATAGATAAGCAAAAAACAGAAATTGATGAAATGGGTAAGTCCTTTTTGCTTGAATATAACGCATTTGTAAGATCTGAAAATGATGCATATAAAAAAATAGATGCAAATATAGAAAAAATAAAAAAACTTTCATATAGTATCTATAAATTAGAAAAGGAAATAAAAAAATTATTAGAGCAAAAGGATGCCAGATATAAAGCTGAACTTATGAAAGAAGAGGAATTAGAAAAAACTTATGCAACAGAAAATATATTTTTAGAACATAACAGCAACTATTGGGAAGGTCCAAAAATAAAATTTGCAGAATTAGGTCTAAATAATTTACAAGAATTATATATTCCTTATTATAATCATAAATTTGATTATCTACCACAAACATTAACGCATTTAACAATTAATTCATTAGATTTATTATCAGACATACCTCATGAATTACCTAATATAACACATTTAACTACATTAGACCAATCTCATATAATTAAATTTAATGATCTGCGACTTGATAATATTGTATATCTAAATTTAGAAAAAGATAACAATTTAATAACAGATATACCTTTAAAAATAAAATATTTATCATTGCCGTCTAATATATTATATGAACAGATATTTATTAATGTATTTGTTGAATTACGTGAATTAATTGTTTGCGACATGTATAAAATCAATGTTAATAATATCCCAAATTTAACTCATTTAACTATAATGCCACAAATATTAGATGATGTGGCAAAAGACACAAGTATGCCATCTACTTTATTGCCTCATAATTTAGTATATTTATCAATTCCTAATTTTAAAGGTAAAATGACTTATGCAGATTTTGAACTATTACCTAAAACTATAATCGAATTAGTATTGCCATATTGTGGTGGATTTGATGACAAAATAATATTTCCTTCAATACAAAAATTAACGATTAATAATAAATTACTACATGATATTAATATGTCATATATATTCCCAAACCTAGTTGAGTTAACGTTAATATTTATTGGCGAATCGACATTTATACCAAGCAATATTCCAAATACTCTTAAAATCTTAAAAATATTTACATCAGATGGAAAGTTTAATATTGCAAATATTACACAAGATCAAATTGCCAAAATACCAAAACTCGACAAAATAATTTTACAGTCTTTTGATTTTGAAAATAAATGTAAAGAATTAAATAAATTGTTTTCAAAATCAAAAAATAATATAATAGAACAGTTAGACAACTATTATAAACTAGACAATTTTTATTTATATTCAAAATTATCTAATAATGTATTGCAATTAATCTAATCAAATATTTTAAATTTTTCAAAGATTTATTATTCTAACTCTAATCATAAAAAATGATTGTTATTTATAATATTAAGGTTTTTATTTTCGTATTGTAAATTTTAGTTATATCATTTTTAAAAATTGACACTCTTGATGAATTTAAATTATTAAAATACCTTGTTTGTTGTTTTTTTGTTAACAAATTTTTGACCTGATGATTATCTAATGTTATTATTTCAAATCCGTGCACTGTAAGTAATCCTAATATTAGCATTTCGAACATTGTGTATGGCTCCGAATGAACGCGGGTCCAGGAATACTTTAAATTCTTTGGTGTGCTTGACAGAGCAAATCGGGCGCATTTTATTTCTACCCGCAAACCGGTGCTAGGACAAATAGCATCATGTTCTGTTGAGAGTCTATGTTTGAGTCCTAGCCTGCTGATTAGTATGGATTCAGCCTGATGACCGAATGGGCCTGGTCCCAAGCCTGCCAATCTAATAACTTCAGGGGATGCCGCGCCCAGGCTACGATATAATTCGGCTCGTCTAATAGATTGTTCCGGGATAGATAATCTGAGATTCGCAGCTAGGGTAAGTAATCTTGCAGATGGTCGCATTTGGGTTATAAATATGGTATTATTGCGGGATTAGTTATGCTATATAACCTAGACTTACTAGGGTCAAAACAATTTTAATTGTGCCTAACCTGGAAAAATAAAAAATAATAACCCGCAAATCAGTGGGTGTGTAAATTACTGTCCGGCAGATTTATTCATATAGCTTTTTAATTCATCCAATTCACGTTTGTAGTCTTCTTCATCACCTGGGTTATATTCAATTTGCAATGTTTTATTACCGGTATATTTGTTATATAATATAATCCTCTTTAAAGAGTCAAGTTTGTTATATGTGTATATTTCACCAATTGTGTCTAAATTTATAAATGTAGATTCTGCATAGCCAATATTTGCGCGGCGTTTTGCATAATATTTTGATTCCCACCAAACCATTTTTAGTTATATTTAATGTTCGTTCTGCTTTTGAGTTATGTCTTCTGATTATTAATAGATACCATACACCACCAGCCGATGAAAACAATTTTTATTAGTGCATGTTAATAAAAAAGGCATTTGCCTTAGAAATGTAATGATTTAAAAAAAAATTGTTTTCATTAACCTAGCTGAGCTAGGACAAAGAATATACCGCAACCTAGAAAGATGCAAGCCGAACAAGATTATCTTTTGGCAAATGAAGATTATATCCGTGATCGGGACGAGCAAATGGGTCACTTGGAACAATCCATGCGGGATGTTAATGATATTTACCGGGACCTATCAGTTATGGTCCATACACAGGGTGAAATGTTAGATAATATTGAAATGAATATTACCACCGGGGCCGATTATGTTGAATCCGGGACAAAGGAATTAGCCAAGGCCGATAAATATCAACGCAAAGCCCGAAATAAAGGTTGTTGTCTATTGGTTTTTGCGCTGGCTATCCTAGCTATCCTAGCGTTGGTTCTAGGATTGAGCCTTAACAAATAATTTTTACTGCCAGCAAATTAATTTTTTACTATTCAGTATTTATAGTAAAAACTGATTATAAATTACCAAAAATTGATTTGTAGTTATTTTTATTGTTTATATTATTATTATTTCTTAAAACACATATCATCCTACAACAAGGACTTTCTTTGCCAATTCAAGAAATGACTTCTATTACTCCGATTGATGACACAACAAATGATGTTGCTTGTGTTGTTATGGAGCCTTGCGCAAATTCTATGTGGCCAATGTGCGACGGAATGTTAGTCACCAAGAAGGAAGTCAGCCGTTTGAGATGCAAGGAATTGCTCGAGGAACTTATTAAGATAAACACAAAGCCTGCCGGAACTTATATCTTCTACTTCCCAGGAGTTAGTGATGCTGTCGCAAGCATTTACTGGGACATCTTGATTTCTATGGAGCGGTGGTGTGAAATTGATGATTACTTCACTAATCCTGAGCTTCGTATTATTGTTATGTCGATTGACAATCATGATTATGTTAAGGATGCTTACCCAGACACTACTGTTGGCTGGCATGGACTCTTGGCTGATAGCGGTATTTTCCGCGCAATTGCTCGTTATAAGAAGCAGTATGACAACCCTCAACTTGTTTCTGTCGCACGCATGTGTACCGCATTGACAACTCCAATGCCCAAGCATCTCTACTACCTCAAGTTCAAGTTTAGTGATGACAGTGAGCAACTTATCAGCTACCGTTCCGGTGATGAACTGTTAAACCCGGTTTCCATCTAATTGCAAAATGGGTTCAAGATGCTTAGCAGCTACACTCGGTTTCTATCTAGTGCAAAAGCTTTTTAATGTTTTTTTTTTTATCCTTACTTAACCGGCTATAATTTTGTGGATAACCCAAAATCAGCCGTAGTAAGGTGAGTTCAGGCTCGCAAACGAGCCTTTAAAGGGAGCCGCGTTGACGCGGCTGAGTTCCTCAATTAAAAGCCGTTGCGTTTATAAACGCAATAGGCTTTTGGAGGATAATAATCAGGAAAAATATAAAAATTACGCAAAAATTGCTAATTGAAAATTATTATTACCAATTTTAATTACATTCATTCGCTTTGAAAAAACAAGAATGTCGTTTCTTTGGTCAGAGGACGAGAAGGATACAAATGCTCTGGTTGAGCAAACCATCTTCACAAACTGCCCAATTAGGAAGGGCCAACAAACTTTTCCGGAGGGTTTTTCGTTTGAGGACGGTAATCTCACTGGTCCCACTGGAACAGGTGCTGTTGGTGTGGTCTATGAGGTAACCCCAGATGCGATTGTTGCCAGGGTTTTCCTGAGGCGGCAGGATAAGTGGCATTTGGTAAGCACTCAAACTTTGCACATCACATCATCTTCTGAGATCTACCAGATTTTTGAGGAGGATGCCTCAAAGTCAAGCTGGGACCCACTTCATCCAACCCACCAACAGTTCTTTATCTTCTTGGGAAACCACTTGCAGATGACAGAGATCCATGACAGTGAGCATCCCAAGCAAACTTTCACAAATGAGATTACAAAGATTGTCTCATACCTCTCAAAGCAAATCACTGATGATACTGGACCTGTGCTTGTGGAGGAGGACAAGGAGGTTGATTTCGCAACTGCGACACATACCTTAGGTCTTCCACAGTCAGCTAATCCATTGAAGGTTGCTGACATCAGGAATGCGGCAAAGTCTTTCTTTGAGGTTCTCAAGAAGATTTTCACAGACCAAATGTTCAACATTGTCTACCAAGACGATTGCGCTTTTGTTGCAGGTGTGCTTTCTGGAACATCATTTGTCGATGTTTGCTCACCAAGCTCTGAGTTTGACAAGCTTGATTTGAAGGGTAACCGTGTGCTGTTTCTATCTTTGCGGCCATTGACATCTGCTCAGAAGGCTGACATCAAGTCTCTTTCTACGACAGTAGTTTTCATTTCTGTTCATTCTTCTTGAACCATCATGTTTTATCAGCAGTTTTTCAACGATAATTTTAGGCACAATTTTGAGTGCCTTTTGTTTTTTTAATATAAATCTAAAAAATTATATATTATTCTAAAAAAATCAATATTATAAGGAATTCGCGGAAAATGGATGAATTACTCATAGATATTTGTCGGCCTAGTGATTGGCACCATCATTTCCGTGAAGGCCCTAAATGGCTATCCACTACAGTTCCACTCTGTTTTAGTCAATTCCACTACGCAGTTGCTATGCCTAATCTTACATCCCCAGTGCGGTCATATCAGCGCGCCCTAGAATATCACCGGGAAATTCAAACAGAAATTCCCAGCGGAAATAGTGGTGTTCCCTGTATGACATATTATTTAAGCCCTAGCATAGCAACACAAGATATCCTAGATTCTGCGAATGACCCCGAACACCGGGTCATCGGCGTCAAATATTACCCACACGGTGCCACTACTAACTCTGCGCTAGGTGTTAGTAATTACCGCCAAGTCCGTGAGCAACTTCGGGCAATAGAAGGAACTAAGTTAAAACTTATGATACACGGTGAAGACCCTGAACATCCGGATATTTTCACTCGGGAACAGCGATTCTTAACTGACCCAGACCACGGCCAACTGCGCCCAATAATGGAAGAATTCGGGGCGCTATCGATTACCCTAGAACATATAAGTAGTTCCGCAGCTGCCCAAGTTTTGAGCGATGATTGGCAGATTACTAAGTCCGGACGGTTAGCGGCGACTATAACACCACATCATTTGAAATACACCACGAGTGATATATTTATGGATGGAACCGGTATGGGCTGTGTCGGGATAGGAATCCGCCCGCATATGTTCTGTTGTCCTATACTCAAATCAAAAGATGACCTAGATGCGCTCCAGGATTTGGCAGTCGGCGGACATTCTAATATATTTTTGGGAACCGATTGCGCGCCGCATACTGATGCTGATAAACAGACGCTAGGGCGACCAGGTGTCTTTAACATTCATTCCGCGCTTTCCGATATTGTCGAAGTTTTCGCAAATGCTAATCATCTCGACCGGCTTGAAGGATTTACTAGTCTGAATGGGTGCGAATGGTATCATAAACCCGCACCGCTTCATCTAAGAACCCGGATTTATTCAGTCAAATTACTAGGACACAGGCCAATGGTTCCTAAATCAATTCTGGTAGGTGGTATCCAAGGGATGCAAATAACACCGATGCAAGCCGGTAAGAGATTACCTTATAAGGTTGTTGCTGTGAATAGCTAGTTTCAAAAAAAAAATAAAAAAATTGTTTCGGAATTCCTAGCAAAGCTTTTTAACAAATATCATCACTACCAAATATCGACCTGAAAAAAAAATTAAAATATGACAGAACAAAAGATTGATTCGGTATTAGACCAAACGTGGGAAGACCATGTTCGCTGTTTTTTCACTGCAAAACTACCCGGGAATGAAAGCAATTTCAACTTCACCGAAATTTTGGCTAATTTCCCATTTATGCTTGAATGGGTTATACAGAACCGGCCGGAAAAACCATATACTGAAACAATCCGTGATGAGCTAATTGATTGGTCTTGGATGAGATGGTCGTATTACCAAATTAATGGATATGATATGCAATTTATATCCGCACATCCTAGACTTACACCTGACCTAGTTCTCCAGTATCCCGATTTTCCATGGGATAAGCACGTCCTGAAACGCCGGTTTGAATCCGAACCTGAATCCTTAGCTAGGCTTGCTAGCTTAATTCCAGATGATATTCTGCCTATGGATGACACAGTGTATAATTCAATTATTAATTTTCGGGTTAGTCCGGGAATTAGAATTATTGATAACCCTGATGAAAAGGCAGACACTGTTTATATACCAAAATTATTGGCATTAGATTTCCCTACTCCATCTGAATTTACCAGCGACCAATGGGATTATTTGTCATTTAGCCCACTTGTTCCTTGGGAATTTATTAATGCTAACCGTCGGCTACCTTGGAACTGGTTTTTAGTGTTCCGTAGTCCTAGATTTGCCCCTGAATTCTTTATGACGGATTCTGGCGAACAAGAGGCTTGGGATGCCAAAACTATATCAGGATACCGTCGGATGACTTTCGGACTAATTGAATATTTGGAACGCCGTAAATATAAACTGGATTGGACGACGATTAGTTATTGTGACTTTAGGGAGGAACGGGAAAGGTTCTTTAGCGAAGAAAAAGAAAGCTTTCAAAAAAAATATGAGATGGAACATAAACAAACACAAATTGTTAATCTAGGACTATCATATTATGAGTATGGTCCCCTTAATACTATTACATTATATACTGACCTAGCTACAGAATTAGTTGATAAAGTAATTGCTTGTAATCCTAACGCCTCCCGTATTATTTGTTTGTCTTGTGGCGATGATGTAATACTTGGTAGTATTACTGCATGGTTGCCACGAAATACTCACAAGCGTGAATTATTTATACTCGGTGCCGAGCGGAAATATGGTCCGCAGCCTGAAGAAAGCAGTAGTTTTTCAATAAATGATACACGTGAGCCCGAACTTATTAATGACGAATTAACACTTCAACCAAGTATATTTGTTAGTGAATACCCGGTATCTTATTGGGATATTAAAGAAATATTTGGCGCAGAAATTCCTAAAGATTGCGTGTGTGTTTCACTGTTTAAGTAATTAACCAAAAACAATAAAAAAACACACAAACACACACAAAAAATTGTTTTTCTTTTTTACATAATATTGATACTAAAAATATCAGGATATACCAATTAACTACTTGAAATGACTACACCACGACAAAATGACTTTTATGCTCCTATGATTATTTATTGCGAAAATAAATATGATTTTGGTGTAAAAACATATCATCTATTTGAAACTGAAGGAGCAGCGGCGCATTTCCTAATCAAAACACTCATTGAAGATGGCTATATGAATCATGATAGCATCCGATTCTACTTTAAGGAAATCACTGGTGAAGAAACAGAATTTGTTCAACATATTCATAAACTTTGTGAAATAGTTAAAACCGAAGCTGATTTACTTAATGTGGTTCATGAAGTATGCGGTAGTCCATCAGATTGCTATTTCAAAGTTAAGATTGTAAAATACTAGCGTGTTATTGTATATGGAATCTAATTTTAACTCAGGAAAAATTGTTTTTCTTTTTACATCATATTGATACTATTAAAAAAATATCTGGATATACCACTTAGCTACTTGAAATGACTACAAATACCGGAAAAACTATTGACCTAGATGCGGCATTTACTGGCACAAATAGTCCCACAGGACTATATCCTAGTGCCCCGCCACCTTACCAACCTAGCGCCCCGGCGTCAGTAACCCCACCTATTTATCAAACAGTTGATTCCGCGACAGCAAATCCTCTAGAAGATAAACAAGCCAAAGTCCGCGAACTCTGTGCTAGGTATCATATAAACCCATTATTTGAAAGTGCGCTTTGGTCTCTCAATGAATATCATATTATCTTTGTATGTGATGATTCGGGCTCAATGAATTCCCGGGCACAGTCTAATTCATCTGGTATTAAAACCCGGTGGCAAGAACTGAAAGAAATCGTGGGCAAAGTGTTTGATATTTCACTCATTTTCGACCCAGTCGGTATGGATGTATATTTCCTAAACCGGCAATCTTATCTCAATGTCCGGCAACGGGATGTAATTGATGGGATGTTCCGCGCACCGCCTTCAGGTGGTACGCCACTAGTTAATAAACTTACTGAAATTAATCAGTATTATTCATCGGGTAATCATCCAGCTCGCAAACTAGTAATCATTGCAACTGACGGTGAGCCTAGTGATGATTCGGCACCTTATTATAGGTTTAAATCAGTGCTAGGTGAGATGGTCCGTAATAATATGCGGATTGGGTTTCTGGCTTGTACCGACCAAGACGACCAAGTGGAATATCTTAATGATATTGACCGGCAATATAGCGAAATTGATGTAAATGATGATTACTACACTGAATTTGTGCAAATCCAACGAACACAGGGCACAGGATTCCTATTCTCATATGGTGATTATGTGGTGAAAGCAATTGCGGGTTCTATTGACAAGCGGCTTGATGGCCTAGATGAACGCCGGCTGCCGATTAATACAAATACGCGTCAGCATTCACCTCATCATCGGACAAATCTTTCTCACTGTGCGATTCTTTAAGATTCTAATCAACAAAAGAAAATATTAAAAATACAAATTTGCCAAAATGGTTAATATTTATTTTTGCACATCTATGTTAAAATTCCTTACCATGTTCTGAATACCACGCACAGAATTCGTCAAATAGAATAATACCGCCAGCATTCAAATCTATCTCTTTGAATACGGTTTCGGCTTTGTGTTTTTTATCGAGCCCTAGTACAGCAAACCCGGCTTTGAATTCAGCTAGGTCTATACGGCGGTCATCATCTGTATCAATTTTATCAAAGACGTGATACACACGGTTGTAATAGAATAACCCCTTGAGTAACTCGGGGAGTTGCGGGAATTCAACTAAGGCGCAATCGGTTGAGCTGGTCTCAGGTTTTCCAGTTGCGTGTTTATAAGCCCGCATCAGTGCCGGTTTCTTGTTGAGAAGTGGGTATTTCTCGACGACTAGTTTATCAATTTCGGCCAGGCTAACTAGACCATTCCCGTTGAAATCTAGCTTTTGCCACATTGTTTTTAGGCCTTCCTCGTCCTGGGTAAGTGCTTGGATTTTGGTTTCAAGCGCATCTAGGTCTTTAAGAAGTTTGGCGTCGAGTTTAAGTGAGTGTGCAGACATTGGTGACTGATTTGTTATTTGTGTATTTGTTAGTTATTGGATGTTTATTACTAATAATAATTATTTTATCCTAGATGTGGTTTGATATGGTTTGCCGGAAAAATTGTTGTTTTTTCAAACTAAATATATTTTGGGATTTAAATAAAAATCGTATTTACGATAATAAACCTATAAATAATTAACCCCTAATTTATCCAGTTAAAGACATATTTATACAATTAGATTATAAAATGCGCGGGATTACATATGATTACGAATTTGAAAAGGCGGACAAAACAAAACTGACTTTTACTGGACATACAATGCCACAAATGCTAGCTAATATTAGGACACTGACAACGCAACATTATGGGCTTGATTTTAAAGTATCTAGGGATACTATTTATAATGTTATGAATAGACCTAGTGTCGCCCATAAATTTTATGCTACTAAACTCATAGTTAAAAAAAATGAAAAGCCCAAACCAAGTGAAATATCTATTCAATCTGTTGCAGGACCCCAAGAACAACAACTAACACCGCAAACAACTGTTGTAATTACAACTAATAGATAACCGTTACATGATTGTGTTTTTTATTTATTTTTAACGTATTTGTTAATACCTAGACGACGCAAAACATATGAAAAGTAATAGGACCATGTAATATTACCCATATCATATATCAACTTAAACATATCAGCGATTTATTGCGTAATAATTACTGAGTAAAATATACGCATATAATAAAAACACACCGTTAATAATGTCTGCCAACTCTTCAATTACACTTATCGACTTTTGTAATCAAAATAAAATACCGTATTTTTATTTGAATATTACATATTATACAACTCCTGATGGCAATGTTAAAAAGAATGTTGGTTCATTACCAACTGGATATTTAAAAATGAGTTATGTTGAAGCAATGGCTTCTCATAAACCCGCTAATTCAACACATATTAATATTATTCTTAGGAATTCACCAAAACAAATAGTTGTTGTTGATACTGACTCCGAGATGGCATACCAAATAATTACCACGAATCCAGAAGTAAATAATACAGCTGTTGTTAAAAATAGAAATAGGCTAGGACATGCACATTTTTATTATGAAGTGGACAAAATGCCAAAGAAAAAAATAATTAAAACAGAAGACGGACAACCTATAGACCTAATAATTGATAATATTTTTGAAAGGATAGACGCTACGTTCGATAAACCATTAACATATATAAATTTACACAAAATTATAAAGATTTTTAAGCCTAGCACATCTACAAATGATGATACTATACAACCTATAATACCTACAGCTACTTCCAGCACCCATGAAAATACAAATCCTGTATTAACACTAACTGCAAATACTAATACAGATACTAATATCGATATTAGTGAATCAGAGACAGAACTTGTGGCAAATGTTGAACTAGTTGCTCGGATGGTTAATGGTCTTAATTCAAAGGAATTTGAACAATATGGAGAATGGATTAAATTAGCATATTGTTTATATAATCTAGCAGAGCAAGATTTAGTAAATAAACATAAATATTATGAAATATTAGATAATTTTCTTAAAGACTGTCGCAATTATAATCAAGGCCAGAATCACTATTTTTTTTACACTCAAATACATATGCCAATCCCTGATGATAAGAAAATTAAAATTGGCTCATTATATCGATGGCTCAAAATACAGAATAAGAAATTATATGATGAATTATTCACTATTAATGACCCTGTTAGAGGCGATATTGACGCCGTATATTTTTACACAAAATATAAAAATAACTATTCTGCTGCCAAACAATATTTTGAACAAGTATATTTTAAATTGAATAACCCTGCTTGTTTCTGCCGATATAACAATATTGATGATAAATATACATTCATTACTGAGAAAGACTTACAACATATTACTGATAACTTTTGGTTGAATGACCCTGATAATCAGGGAAAACGTATTAAGTTTTTACACTGCTGGAAAAATGACATGGCGATTAAAACTTATTCCACTATAAAATTAGTGCCACCACCATTAGTTTGCGATACTAGGACACTTAACCTATTTACTGGATTTGTTGCTGATAAATTAACTAATTATGTATCAACAGATATAACTACAATATTAAACCATATTACTTTACTATGCGAAGATAACGCCGTATATGCAGAATACGTCATTAATTTCCTTGCACACTTAGTACAACGACCTGCTGAATTGACTAGGACTGCGCTTGTATTTAAAGGAGCACAAGGTGCGGGTAAAGGCTTATTCTTTAACTGGTTTGCCAACAAAATTATAGGGGCTCAATATTATTATTCCACATCAGAACCACAAAATATTACGTTATACAATGAACATTTGAATGGAAAATTACTTATTAACCTAGATGAAGCACGTGCTGCTGATACATATGGCAATTCCTCACAACTCAAAAATAAAATAACTGAGCCACGAATTACACTAACTAATAAATATGTTAAACCGTTTGAAGTTGAGAACTATGGCCGATATATCTTTTTTAGTAACCAAGATAACCCCGTTAAGATAGAAGACACTGACCGACGTTATGTCATATTTAAAACATCCGATAAGTATTCAAAACTGACCCCCGATGACCCAGTGAAAATTAATTATTTTAGTGATTTACGAACAGCTATGGATAACCCAAATATTATTGGAAGTTTTATGAAATATTTGAGAGATAGAGATATATCACAGGTAAATTGGGAAAACAGACCAATGACTGAAAGTTATAATCTATCTAGGGAATTGAATATCCCCATATTTGCTGAATTCATTGAAAAATACTGCTTTGAAACTGACACCATCCAATTTACTAATAATTTAGTCAGGACCACTAAATCTCAATTTTTCTCTGAATTCAATAAATTCCTAGACCGAACACGTAATTCAGGGATGACAATGAAGGAACGGACCTTCTCTGCTGAATGTAAGAAACATAAATTTATTGTTTATAAGCAACATCATACAGACCGGTCTAGATATATTGAAATTAACCGGATATTAGCATTCGAATATTTGAAAAATAATAGATTTTTATTACATCCTATAGAAGAATATAATATTTTTAATTAGTCAAAACATTTACTTTTTACTACTCAATAACCTACTCAGGAATGAAAATATGATTTCTATGGATTTATTTGTAAAACATATGGAATATAAATATTATTTTTTTTTACTACTCAACATCATAATTATTTCGTGAGTAGTAGAATATATGTTTTTTTAATATAAACATAGTGTAATTTACTTTTACTACTCAAACTACTCAACTATTTTTGGAAACTATTTTTGAATATTGGCAAAAAATTATTTTATAAATAGTTTTATTTTTGTGTTGAGTTTCGTGAGTAGTATTCAGGTAGTATATTATTATTTGGGTTTTAGCTTAGCATAATTGGTATGTGTTTTAATATATTATTCGTTCCTGAGTAGTCAGTAATAATTGTATATTTTTTATAGCAAATTCGTATGTAATTGTATGAGTTATACAATTATTCTTTCTTGATAAATTGCCAAAAAAATTGTTTTTGTGCGGAGTATCTGGATGATACACCAACAAACACCTTGATAAGAATCTTAAGTATCCAATATCAATTAATAAATTATTACTTCTTCAAACATGTCGGCTAATAGACAATCAACAAAACCTAAACAGGAAACAACTGAATATGTCCTAGAGTTCAAGGATGAACACTGCTGTTCCAATTCTAAACGCCAAACAGAACAGTGCACACAAGCAATGGTATTTGTGAGTATTATAATTTATATGGCAGCAGTCCTCGGATTTATGATTGGTGGTAATGCCCAGGAATATCCAGCTGTTGTCAAATACCGTAATTGGCCGGCTAGCACTTGTTATGGTGGCTCGGTCATCCAGAATATGCAGATTACCCCGACGATTTTTAACACTACTCTTACTTATTCCCCGGCGACATTACACTTTACAACCCTAGAAGTGGGGACAAATCAAACTGTTCGCTTTGAATATCCGACATATTTCAGAGCAGAACTCGACATGGATTGTGTAGAGGATAAATATGGTAATAATCCGTGTGACCGCAAAGTGGGAGATATCATAATGACTTATGACAGATTCCGGGCAACAGATAAATTCAAATGTTATCTGGAACGCCAGCCCGATGGAACTAAACTGGTTGTCGGCCTAGGTGGCGAACAGGATAAACTATCTATGTATTTCGGGCTCGCAACTGTCGGTATTCTACTTTGCAGTCTAGGTGGTCTGTTTATCCTATTTAGTATTTGTATGTGTTGTCTGGAAACATATGAAGAACGCCAACAAAAGGCTCGTGCAAAGAATAGTGCTCGGTGCCAAATCCAAGTTGCGGCTATGAGAACCGAGCAACCATACCTTGATATTAATAACAAAAAATATGTCCCGCTCCGGGATAACAGTATTGTTTAGGTTACAACAAATTCTACTTTTAATCAAACATACCTTTAGTTTTAAAGTCGTGATTTGTAATAAAATCAAGAAATGAATTAACTATTTCTTTTATAGTCATTTGGTCTTTGTTTGACATAAGTTTCTTTGAATAATCTATTCCATATTTATCTTCGTTGAATGGTTCATAATGAAATTGTGAATTATTATATACAATTCCTAGGTATCCTGGTTCAAAGGATATATAATCTTTAGTTTTTGGAACAAAGCAAAGAATAGTTATTTGCCATTGTGATTCAACTAGTTCAATTATTAATTCATCGCTGTTGATAGAATATTGAGTTATTTTCGAGTGTTTGCCTTCAGCTTCATTTTCAATTATAGAAGTAATTAAGCCAGTGTTTACAAGTTTGTGATAAGATAAATTAAGACTGACATTCTTAAATATTTCACAATTATCTACATTATCATTAGTAATAATGTCATTTATTTGCTTACAACTATTACCAATTATCTCTTTCATATGTTGTAATTCTTGACAAGAACAATCATCAATATGTGATATATGCATATAATGTTTGTAATTCCCAAAATCCATATTGATTATTGATTATTGTATTATAATTTTATAAAATAATACATATCAAAAAAACAATTTTTATGTGTTGTCAGAAGGTTTGAAGTCAAAAGAGTTGTGACTCTAGGCAACATAAGTGTATTCGTCGCGTTTGCCTTCACTTCGCTTGAGATATTCTTTTTCAATCAGCAAATCAATGTTCTTCTTAATTGCCGGAACCTTGGGTGTGAAATACTTAGAACATTGAGTAATAGTTTCGCCGACCAAGAGTGCATGTGCGAGGACATTCCGGGATTTCATAATCCGGACAATAGTTGCTTGAATCGCATATGACCGGTCTTCTTCTGCTGATTTGACTAGTTCTGAGGATTCAGCAGCGACTTCCGACTTAATCGGCTGATTAATATTCACCTTGAGTTTCTTGTAAGAATACTTGGTATTAAGTGCGAAAACTGGCGATGCTGCATCGGCCGGTGTAGTGGCATCTGCTGCTTCAGCGGATTTCTGCTGTTTGAGAATCTTCATCTTAACGAGCAATTCCATTTGTGGTTTGAGTTGGTCGGGTTTGATTCCCGTCGTCTGTGCTAGGTCGGCAAGTGATAGACTTTCTGATTGGTTAAATGCTAGCAAGATAACCATTTGAATCCCAGATGCTTGGAATACATATTTGGGACGCTTACCGTCTGACCCCTTAATATAATTGGCTGTCAGGTCGCCATATGACATATTATGAAGCCACGTGAGTTTGCGACCTTGCGAATTGCCTAGATAGAATGTGGTGAATGAATCTGCGAATTTCTGTAGTTCTACTGGTAAGATGAATTCGCTGGCCTGGGTGGCTTGAATAGGCCAGCTACCACTGGTTAGCACTAGGATATCAAACCCGGATGCAGCAGCATTCTTGCCTTGAGTTGATGACTTATACTTGGCGGCCAACTCACGGCTGCTTGTCAGGTCCTTAGTCATTGTTTGGAACCTAGCTGTGTATTCCATCCCACAAAGGGATTTAAGTTTGCTAACCATACTATTTTCGGCCTCTTCTGAAATAATCCGGCCGGAGATTAGTCGCTTAGCTAGGTATTTAGAATAGAACTTCTGATAAATGTCCTTGTCTTCCAAATATTTGAAAATATTGATAATATTCTCAAGTTGGATTTCGACATCATCATCCTTATTATTGGTATCCTGGTTTGTGCCGATATTTGATACCTTAACGCTACCCCTAAGAACCGCATCTGAGTATTTACTAATAATACTAGCGATAACACCTGGACGTTTTGCCGTTATGGTTAGTGAATTGGAATTAATAAATGTGCGATGCGCTTTGTCAAACGCGGCGACAAACAAGATATCCGATTTGAAATGTTCCTTTAGGATTCGTGTGCCGTCGTTATATACACCTAGCACTGCGGCCATGAACTTATCGGGGTCATCATCTGCTAGGCCGGAAATAGCGGTTTGCCCGTTTTTCAGAAGGAATTCCCCGAACATATCGGCCATGAGTTGGACGTTGGCAATCCGTTTCATCAATGAATAAAGGATGCCAATTTCGGTGCTAAGGCCACTTGTCAAGTATCTGGGTAATTCAGCGACCATTTGTTCTGCGAAATTCCTGATAAGTGTATCTTCTAGGATAGTATTAACCGGCGCCCTGCTGATATCGTGTAGATATGTATTCACTCTGTTGTTTTCAGCATCAATCCAATCTGCAATCTTACACATATACCCTGTTATATCCGTTTGCTGGATGAGTTCCATTGCGCGCGTTGTATAATAATCGGAGGTGGCACGCATAAATGTTGCCTCAAAATACTTACGGTAAGTGCAAAGCGAGCCCTTATGTTCCCCGAATGTATCAGTTTCACATCCTAGTGCTAGGAGTGAGCCGATATAATTGCTAATTAACCGAGTATTAATAATTTCACCGTCGCGTTCTGAGTTAATGAGCTCAGTCAGAATTTTCTCAATTTGCCCGATATACTTATCTAGGATATGTGTTATCCAGGCGACTTGTGTAAGGCGATGAATTTCCAATAGCCCGGTTTGTTTTCCAAGTATTGATTTCACCCAAGTTCGGTTAATATAGTTGAATAGATTACTAGTAATTACTGAAGACAGATTATAATTCGTCCAAAGTTGATTGAACTTTTGCAGTCCTACGCTGGATGTATGTAAGTGGATTTCAGCTGCCAGACTAGTAATATATTCTGTAATGAATAATTTCATGTTTTCATAAATATATTTGGCAGGGTCAATTGTAGTATTTGAACTTGAATGATTAGTTGATTTTACTGGTGCTCGCTTATTACAGCAATCATAAATGATTGTATAAAGCCGAATATATTCGTTCTTTGTAATTAGGACTTGTTTTTGTTCTGTAGAATCATTGCGTTCAGTATTAATAGAAAATACCTTCTGCACACCACTAATAATTTCAGGCCAAATTACCTCCATTTTTGAGTTTTTTAAGTATTTGTTTTGAAAAACTTGCGAATTGACGATAGTTAATTTATTTAAAAAACATATACCGTGCAATTTTAAATCAATTTTTATAGAAAATGATAATTCAAAAAAATGCAAAAATGCTAAATTTTAAACAAAAAAAGTATTACTTGATTATTTAATACAATTTATAATATAAAATACCAAAAATCTTATTAGATTTTCAAACTGGTTCAAAATGGTCCTTGGTGGTAAGACAGATTCAAAGCCATCGCGTGTTAAGGCATGGATTATTAGGGAGGAAGCAGATAATTTGTTCAACGACCCTGATTTTTCGGATTTTATGGATATTGGTTACCCATATATTTTCATGTCACCAACCGAATTGAACAAATGGATGGCTAAGGTTTTCGAGGCATCCCCTGATGAGTGGGAAATGTCATACAATGAGTTTGAAGATTGGCGTCTTCTTGAGATGGAACCGGGTGACAAGTATGAATTATATGTTTACGTAAATACTAATAGTATTTGGTCAAGGCAACGTAATGGCTATGTCGTTGCTATTTGACTTTTGCACCAAAAAATTGTTTTCAGAGTATGGTTTTTCTTTTTTCTATATATACTAGTCAATTGCCTGGACAAAATCAAAACTCCAAATAATGTCAAATAGTAATAATATTATTATTAATCATGGTGTGTCAACTTCACCAGTCATATATGATTTATTCCGTAAGAATTGCCGGATTATAAAACCAGGGTTGCGATTTTATCCAATGGGTGTCCAAATTCTCAAACTTGAAATTAACCCGGAATTTGCACAGAGTTTAGATAAAACTGGATTGGGTCTCACATATATGGTTGATTGCATAGATTACAATGATGTGCCATATTCTGTATTACTTTCTAATGAATTTGCGGCTGAACTAAATAAGATTTTGGTAATGATTTGTGCTATTGACAATAAGGATATATTAAAGGAATATCTAGGATTATTTCCTATTGTAGCAAATGATAAAGGATTATATACAATTAGTATTGATATAATGCCTGGTGGAGTAGATGAATATGGTGCTAGGAGCATTAGAAATAAATTCTTTATCACATGCCGTGAACTTGATGATACTTGCAATCCAGCTCGGGTATTTTCATGCCTCTGGGAATTTGAACAATATTAGATTAATGTTGCTGATCCTGTGTTTAATTACTCATACGCTAATTATTTTTTTGTTTTTTTTGAGTTTGTTTTTTGTTTTTTTATTTTGTCTTATTAATTTGATTTTTTGATAACCAAGTGTAAAAAAAAAAGTTGCTAAATAATAATAATTAATATCTAAAAAAAATGGTCAGCAGCAAGAGTTCAAGGAGTAGTGTCAAATCCGCATCTATGGGTGGAAGCAAATCTATGTCTAGTATGAACATGTTAATGGTTCTAATAGTTGTCGTTGTAATACTATTTGCAATATGGTGGTTCTGGATGCGCAAACCTAGCTCTCAGAAATCTGGGTTTGAAGATACCAAACCAATCCGTGGTTATTATAAGTTTGCATGGGAAGGCACAAGTGTTCCTCTTGGTGACTGGGATTTTGGTATTTGGTTTGGTGGTGAAGTGCCTAAATTAGCTATTGATCAGAATATTAACAAAGCTAAATTCCTAAATGGTAATAAGAAATTACTTAATTTAGGTGGTGGCGACCCTAAAACTGGCTCATGGAATCTAAGTGATTTTGATTACATTAATTCCAAATTATCTGCTATTAAATCTGCTGGATGGGATGGTCTTTGCTTTGATGTTGAAATTTGCCCGCCTGATATTTCATTTGTAGAAGCATTCAAGAATTGCTTTGCCAAATGCAAAAAAGCTGGACTCATCGTTTTTGTTACTATGAGTCATTTGGTCCCTTATGCATGCAAAACTGGCGCAGGTCAAGGCACTGATTTAGTTAATGCATGGATTGCAGATCCAAATGTTGATTATATTTCACCACAATTATATACTAAGGGTGACGAGCTTGAGGCATCCGATTTATCAGGTTTCGCTTCAGTTAAACATAAAATGCTTCCATCTATTCCCACAGAATCAGATTGGGTTGATTTTGATAAAAAAGTAAACTTAGTATGCCCCGGGTATATAATTTGGATGCAAAATTGGCCTCGTGTGGAAAATATATGTGGCACTAATTCAGAGGATTCAATTAATAATTGCGGTGAACGCAACAGATGCTTTAAAGGAACTGATAGTGAATGTCCAAGTGGTCAAAAATGTTTTAAGCAAGATGAATGTAAACCCAATTTCTGTGGTAAATCATGGGCTGATGCAAATACTAGGTGTCAAACTGCAGATAAGTGTGCTGGCACATATAATTGTAAAAAAGGCGAAGAGTGCTGGGCAGATATAACTTGCAGTAAACCGTCAACTAATAAGCCTAATTTTTGCGGAAACTCTTGGACAGATGTAGTAGCTAATTGCAAAACAGCTGCCCGTTGTGTTATGAATAATGATGAATGCCCAATAGGACCTGATGGAAAACATCAAACATGTTTTGCTGGTGTCACATGTAAATAAATGTTTCGTGTTTATATGTATTCCCCGCCCGCCCCTTTTTTTATTAACGCTAAATGATAAAAATAATAAGTCTCAATTTATTAAAAGTTATTTCCAACTAGTAATGAATTTTCTTTTTCTTCATGAATTTTGAAATCCAATCACAAACAGTGACAGGAATCTCTTTGAAAACATCGGCAACAGTTATTTGTGTATTAACAACCCGCACAGGTTTTCTAAACAAATCGTGGTTGCGATAAACTAATTTGCCATTTGATTCGACATCAATTGTAGTATCGGGTATTTTCTGAACTAACATATAAACAACTGTTTTTTCTACTCTATCAACCTGATAAACCCGCATCATATTATCACTTGACCAGTTTGTCATAACCAAAGTAAAATACCGACCATCATCAAATTGTAATTTTCTATCCAATCTTCTTTGTTCTTTATGGAATTCAAAGTCATGAATATTTATATGGATTTCACCTCCATCAGGTTTGATAAAGACGAGATACTGCTCTAACTTATTAAACTCAAAACTAGGCCGGTGAATAATAATATCGGGAGCAAGGTATTCATATGCACCTTCAAATCGGCTTTCACCCAACATTTCACCAGCCCAATTCTTAACCATAATGTTTTCTAATGTGTCAGGAGAAATAGTCCCAATAAGTGTATTATTATATCTGATAGCATGAAAACTATTAGTATTATAATGATTATCATAATAAACCATTATTTGGTTGTTATTTGTAATTGGGTTGGAATGTAAGCTGATTCTCAAATCACTAAAATGTTTTTTACGGCCATTAGAATTATATGTATTTCCAAGTTTAATGTTATTCGCAACACACTTAAAATTAATCCGTGTAATGCCATCTGCATCATCCGGACAAATACCAATTTTGCCAATATGATATGGTGTTAGAACCAAGATGTAATTCTGAGTGGCATCATAGAAAGTCACCGTGTTATAAGGCTCAACTGTTGTTTTAATATCGCCTAGCATATGAGTTTTACTTTTATGTTTTCCCTGCATATCGTGCGTCTTGATGATAACATCGTTTATTTCTACCAGAATAACAACTACCCATCTGTTATGCAGAACATAGAATTCTACGAATTGCATCGAATTACCATATCCAAGTGTTGGTTCTTGGAACTCAAATATTTTATTTTGACCCCTATATAAAAATACCAGTTCTCGGTTGCTAATCAATGAATATCCCCAGTAATTTGTATTTGTATTTTTGGGGATGTACAACTTGATTGTTTCAGAGTGCTGTGATAGATTCAGTGGACGGGGTGCCTTATCTTTTTCACAATAATAAAAATCTGTTTTTGTTTGAATGATTTCAAAAGTTGTAGATTGTTTGATTGATTTAATTTCAACATCGGAAGCAGTCGGATTATTTGCAGCGTTTGAAGCCATTTATTTTTAGAACTACAACTAGGTTGTATTTAATAATATTTGCAATAGTGTTGTATAATTTGATAATTCCGGGTTAGGCACCTTTTCAAAACAATTTTTGCGGTTTTTTAGTTGCTAACAAAACTAAAATAGCTAAATATAATAAAAGGAAGAACAACCAAAAACAAAAGCACATTGAATTTGTATTTGTAAGATGGATGAATTATTTGTATTCTTAATAATAGTCCTAGCATTGGCTCTAGGATATACCATTTACCAACATTATTATTCCCAAATGGAACAAACAGCACAAAATGGTAAAAAGGAAGGATTTTGGCCAGGTTGGCGTCGCGGTCCTGGTTGGTGGCCAGGTTGGCGAGGTGGTTGGGGGCGTGGCGGCTGGCGTTGGCCTGGATATTACGGATATAACTATCCATATGGATATTATCCCTATTACTACTACTAGGTCTATAAGTTTTATTGGTTAGTGTTCTGTATGGCCTGTATTTCTAGCTATCGTATCTAGTGAACTGCACATTTCATTAATTTTACGCAAAAGTATTTCTTGATTTTCAATTATTTTTTCCAGTAGTGGAACTAGGGTATCCATCCCGCGTTCTTCTGCCGTCCGTGTGTTTAATTCTCTTTGATATTTATCTAGCCAATTAGCGCAATTCATACATAATTCCTGCTCACATTCCTGTTCGTCTTTTTTTGCATCTTGGTTATTATATTTATAACAGCAGTATTTAGTTGTAGTATCATATAAATTACCTAGCTCCCATTTCCTTTTAGTCCATTGGCCTTTAATAAGTGGTCGCCCACCATCTGAATATCCGTTTATACCACAGTCCTGATTTAATGCATTTAGATATCGTTGTTTCCATAATTCATTCTTTGAAAAAGACATTTTTTTTGGTTATATAGTTGTTATTTAATCGTGATTTGATTATTATAAGGTAAATAATCCTTAGAATATTTTTTTTATAATTTTTGTCTTGGTGTGATTTGATTCATTTTAAAATTGTTTTAGATAAATGATTAATAAATATATAATACAATTACTTCTTGAATTGGGGGAAAATGTCAACCGATTTGGCACAAACTATAAATACCCGTCTTGAAAGCGCGGATACCCGACTTGAAAGCGCGGCTACCCGACTTGAAAGCGCGGATACCCGACTTGAAAGCGCGGATACCCGACTTGAAAGCGCGGATACCCGACTTGAAAGCGCGGATGCCCGTTTAACAAATTTAGAAAAAAGAATTAAAGACCTAGAAAACTGGGAGGAATTTAGCATTGATTTAACTGATTGTTTCCTAGAATATCCAATATTTATACGTCAAGGAACTGACCAGCTAATAACAAAATACAGGTTGCCGATTCGGGCTTATGCACCGCGGATGTGGGATACACCCATACACGAGGATGGTAAGTTTTTACGGGAAATACATATCAAGATTGCATCAGTTTATATGGGGCGATACCCTAGACATGCTGCACGATATGACTTACGGCAAGTCAATGATATTCTGCGGTGTTGTATTAGTGGTTATCGTAAATCGCACAGAATAAGTTATATAGGAATTGATGAATCGGATGGGGTGCAATATTTCTATTTCCAACTATATGTTTCATCCAAAGATGAGTGTCAGTGCCTAGCTAAGGAGATAGTCCGCAAATGGTTGCGGATTGTTTTCAAACCCTTTCCAGCCGAAATTTGCCCGGTTACCTATTAATAGACGATAATAAAGGAAAATTAATAATTAAAAATTAACATTAACCACCTAAAAATAACTGTGTTTGGCAAACTATTCACATTTTAACAGTAAAATCCACAAGTAAGCGCGACCAAACCTAGATTTCCATTAATGGGAATAGAACTAACAAACAGTCAGTCTAGTGAGTTTTGCCTAGGCAAATTGGCCCACGAAGGACGTCATAATTGTTATTTTTTGTAGTTAAAGTATTGTGTTTGTGCCAGATGCCCTTATTAGTTTGCTAAAATCCGGCGCACTAGGGTAATGCAATCCACATCAATTAGGGCATCGGCACGGGTGCCATACGTGCTCTTTGTCAGAACCTGCATATCCCGATTAATTAAATAATATTTGTCCGGCCAAGCTTGGAATGTCTGTTCAAAAGTATCCGCCCATGTATCAATATATACCGGGAATGGTGGTTGGTCTTCGGCGATGAATTCATTTGCTCTTTGGAGCCTATCTAATAGACAGGTTTGTGGTTCAGGTTGTCGGTCTAGACCAGTAGGCCACGCCGAAGAATGGGCTTCGTGTATCTGAATCAGGATAACACCCACACCCCGATCAGCCAATGATGTGGCCGCATCAAAGAGTTCGCGCTTTCTTGCCAAAAATGGAGGTCAGCTATTACTGAACGCACAGATGAATAACCTAGACCATTCTTTTGGTTGTTGGGTTGGGTCATGTGGTGTTGTGCTAGGTAATTTATAATCCCGAATAGCATCATAAAGACTAAGTGGCTTTTGTTCCGGGCCGGAAGTTAATAGTGGAACATCCGGGATTTGGTCTCCTGGGTGTATTTCTGGAGTGGTATAAAATACACAGCGGTTATTTCTCATATAGTGGCTAGATTGTATGACTTCATCGTCATAATCTGATGGCGACCTGAAATAAGTCCGGAAAATCCGGCGGTAATTTGCGACGCTGGTGTCAGTTGTCGCGAAGCCGAATTCACGCAAAACCCGGCGGTTAAAAGCATATTCATTGTCTAGGCTAGTAAATTGCCCGCTGCCAATAGTCCGGTAGCGTTGTTGTCCTTCTGGCGAGCACATATATTCCGATTCCCACTTAAGCATTCGGATTACCAGGCCCCGATTAGATAATTCGGTTTCTGTGAATTCTTGTTCTGGTGGTAGTTGGGATGGGTTGTCACTTGCAATTTCTATTATCATTTATGGTGTGGTAGTTTGTTATTGGTAGTAGTATGTTTATTATCCTAGATATGCTTTGTAGTGCTAGGTTTAAGTTGGCATTTTTGCTGATGTTTTGTAGTTTAAATATTACTTCAATAACCATTGTTAATACTAAGTAGTCACAAACCAATTATTAAACCACAAACAAATTAATTAGCAAATGTCCCATTTCACATTTGAAAATGATAAAAAATATATCCAAATCGTCACGCTAGGTTGCCGATTTAATTCACCGGAAGAGAGATACCGTGTGGGTGCCCGCATTGTTTGTGACCGGTGTCAATCAACACCTGTCATGCAAGGTTATGGTCTAGGTAATCAAGACTTGTGTCTGCCATGTGTTGATAAGGTTCGTGCAACTTGTGGTCTGCCAGATATTAGTGATAGACATACACTAATGGTCCAGCGCCAATTTAGACCACCAAGTGAAGAACTGACATTTATGCTTCAAGACCAATATCAGGATGAGCCGGTTAGTATTACTAATATGCGGCAAAGGCAATATAATATAGAACAAAGTCATAGTGGTGATGAGGAACCAAATGAGTATGATTGGGGTTTATTTGATGGCCCAATTCCAGCTGCACCAGCGCAACATACTGACCCACAAACAACACCAGATTGGCGTGCTGGAACAGGTATGGGACGTGGAAATGGAAACCGCGATCAACTAGCACAACGATTTGAGGAATCTATTGCTACTTCACAAAATACTAATCCACCCAATCCGGAATCTGGATGGCGGACTAAAATGATTAGCAAACAATATATGGAGGATTGCCTAACCGGACGTGGAAGAGGTCGTAATAATGGGGATGAATTAACTAGACGCCTAGAGGAAATGCAGCGACTCCGCGACCAACCAATTCCTGTCGCAAGTAATATTGATGATTTACCCGGTTTTAGTATTGGTGGGTCATCATTGGAATCTCAATTTGGTAGTTTGCTTAGCACTGGCGAACAAAGAACTACTAATTCTAGGACACCACCTCCTGAAAGCACATCTATTCCATCCAGACCAACATACTCTATTCCTAGAACTGAATCAGGGATGTTTAGAACACGTATGGCTATGGGGATGTTTCAACGTCCCAACAATAAGTGAATGTGCAAAAATTAGCAAAAACAATATGAATTGAAAAAAAATTGTGTTATTTTTTGATAATTTGATTTATTATTTATAATTTTGAATTTACGTTTCATATCTAATAATGACTTCTTCTTATTGCCAAGCAAGTGGTTGTAATACTACTATTCCACAGGATGCTAAATATTGTTCTAGCCATTCTACTTATGAGACTACACGAGTTGGTTACTTGCCGTCCAATGCCGATGGTTTGACAACAAATGTTATTACAAGTCAGCCTAGGCGCGATCCGACCTATACAACTTATGAAGGGTGTTGCTGTGAATGTTATTGCGCTGATAATAGTTGTTGCTGTTGTTGCTGTAATACTGACCCAGACGACGGTGGGTGTATTGGTTCATGTGTTGATTCATGTAATGGATGGGACGATTAGCCATTTCCACTCATAAAAAAAATGAAAACACTTGAAAATGACAGTTATTTTTTCAGTTCATTGAGTTCGCGATAAAGGGCGATTTTGGCCTTCGCTTTTTTCAATTCACGGCGGAGTGCTACTAGTTCGCGGCGTTGTTCTTCAATACGGATTTGCAAGTCAATATTACAGGATTTGAAATTACCTAGTTCGGTATATAGTTTCTGATGAGTTGTTTGACGTGTAAGCATTTTAAGTTGTTATAGGTAAGTGGGATAGAATATAAAAAACATATAGCTAGGATAACGAAAACGTTTTTTCCTAACCTAGATATGGTTTGTCTTTGATTAGTCGGAAATATTCTCTTGGTAAGAACTGAGTAATACACCGGCAAGCATAAATGGTGTCCCGATAACTGAATAAGGCAGGAACCATACTGTTATATATAGGATGATTTCCATAGCAATAGACCAAACCGCAATTAATCGTTCTTTTACCCATAGGTTATTCATATCTACTTGCAGCCTAGCACGGGTAAGCACGAGTGCAGAGTCTTCATCCGCAAATACCGGCGCGATATGATTAATTCGGGCTTGATTACCATTTAGAAATCTCCAAATAACAATTATACCCGCATTGAAAGTAATAAATTTGGCGCAGATAAGCACCGCTAGGATACTAATAGTAAAATTAATATTGATAATAGGTATCCATATAGGTATTGCCGAATTTAGAATCCGGCAGTTATTATTAATACAATCAATAGATAGTAGGCCATATAAAACAGTATTCACAAACCGGATATCACTTGGTAGAATTCCTTGGTTATTGGATGCTGACATATTTGAGTATATTTATATTGAATTTGTTAGTGTAGGTCTGTAATAAATGATAACTAATAACTCAAAATGAAAAACAATTTTTTTGGCGTGTTGTAGTAGGGTTACTGCTATTGCTCACTTATAGTAAGGAAATAGATAGCAACCATAACCCAGAAAATAGCTACAACTGCTGTCCACTTATGCATACCGGAAGCAATGATACAGAAAGTAATTAGTGCGACTAGACCGAGATATAACCAGTCCCATATTATTGCACGGAATCCTACAGTTTCACCCCAGCGTTTGAAGAATTGTAAATAATGCGCACCTGGGTTGGTAGGTGCCATTGCATCGGCCATGAATTTAATTAAAAAGTTGAGCACAAGAATAACACCGGCTAGGGTTAGGAAAAATCGAGCAGTTGGCATTAATTCCCATTGTTGACCCCAACCTGTTTGTGTAATAGCTAGCGCAACTGCGAAATAAGCAAGAATAAGTAGTAAATCAATAAGGTAGGCTGATGTGGGATTTTGGCCATAGAATTCATAAAGCATAACACCCATTGGGTTTTGGGTGCCTTTGAAGTTATCAACCAGTAAGCGGATTAGACCAAAAACTAGGGTGAATGCTGCAAGTGTTGTGAGTAGAATATCACTGTGTGGGGTCTCTGCGACATAAGGGCACAGCCAAGTAGTCATTGATAAAAAAGTTAAGATATATTGTTTATTATAATACTAGGTTATTTGTGTCAGGTTATTATTTTATTAGAGCGATGTTATTCCCGATTTCTAATAATTAATTGCATAATAGTTGCTGTTTTATCACCATATGATTTTAATATAGTTATTTGGCGGTCATCTAATTGTGTTTCTAAAGGTTGAAATCCTTGTTTTTCCCAAAATTTCATAGAGCCACATACTGAAACTAAAGTTATAATTATTGTTTTGTTAAGTGAATGAAGATATGTTAACAACTTGTTTACTAATTCTTTACCAATACCCATATTTTTCATTTCAGGAATAATTGTTAAATCATGTATAAAAATATTTTTATAATCTTTATCGTCTATATGTGATTGGAATTCAGATAATTCAAGTATATTGCTTTCACTGTTTAACATGGGTGGATAATTACTATTTGTCCATGGATGAGAAATTAAATGTGCACAACAATGATTATTATTGGTAGGATTAATAGCAATCCAACATAATTCAGGGCTAATACTTAGAATATGGTGAAAAATTACAAATGATTCTACAAGTTCAGGTTGATAAATTGTCTGTTGATTTTTAATAACAACCGAGGCTAATTCAGTTGTATCTTCATTCAATAAATTTTTAATTAATAAGGTGCCACCTTTTTTATGGTATTCAAAATATGACATAATTCAACACGATTTATTATTTGAGTTTTAATTAATTATTATAATCGTTTTTTTGTTGATTTTAATTTATGTTTTATGTTTTTTTTCAATGTTTTATGAATATCAATACTTGAACTGTGATTTTGGATGCTATGATGTATATTATGTTCCGGATTGCTGGCGCCCATCGCATTAATAACAGTTTGAATGACTAGTCTGCACATAACTGCAGGTTGGACTAGCAGACGTTCGCAGATGGCGTGACATAAACGGTAGTCGCCTGGTTCAGTGAATTCCGCGGGATAGAATATTGCATATTTACCCGATTTTTGCCCGAAATGATGCCATGCACTCACTTCAGGTGGGATATTTATTTGCCATTCATTAGGGTTAATTTGGTGTTTAACTTCCCTTTCAATGAGTAGGAATAGTTTATTGCGAATCATATCAAATGTATGTTGATCAGGAATAGTAATTTGTAACTGGTATTTAGCGATGTCTTGGTCTTTTGCAGGCGTGCGAGAATCCGGAACCCATGCAACCGGACACTTTATTCTTAGGTATTCCTGAATATTTTTTAGGATATGTGCTGTATCTGCCACGTCCAGCATTTTTATTTTTTTGTGATTATTCTATATTATTTACTATCTACTTATACAATATTGATGGCTATCTAGGCTTGTAACTAGAAAAAAAAGGTGTTTTCTTGTTAGAAATCGATTTCTAAAACGGAATGCAACCTAGCCATATAAATGAGGCTATAGGTTCATCCAATTTTTCTAAAATTGGTTAGTGCTATCCCTACACGTAGGGATTCATCCAATTTTAGTGAGTCTGCAGACCCAAAAATAATAGTGTCATTTAGCAATAACAGTTTTTGTAATAAATAACTTTTTTGCTTGCAAAAATAAAGTAATTTTTTCAAATAAACCAAAAAAATAGTTTGCTATGATTTTACTCATATAAACTACATTAAAATTTTGAACTTTCCAAGAACATGTACCGTCCACATTGAATTATAAGCCCATCCGGTAGAGTGGGATTGTAATAGATTGGATACGGTAATTAGAACTCACTCAAATGAATCTGGAATCCATGCAACGTCAACCTTGCGGCCGACAGGAATCACCTGAACAAAATCACTATCCTCACGGAACATATACTCATCAAATGACCCCACAACATTGCGTGGCTGATGCTCATCAAAGATTATCCTTGAGATGTAAAACGAAGACCATGCATCATCATAAGGGTCGTAATGAATAATATGATTTACATACTTACCAGTCTCTTGAAAATGCAAGTAGATATCAATAAGACAGCCACCTTGCCCACAAATCTCACACTCTGGCTTGATCTCAACACTGGCAAAAGGATGGTAGACACCGTCCTTGTCAGGCAATGAAACACACAGCTTTGTGTTGCAGCAAGACTTTGCGTGATGAATCACCACATCATCTGGACGGCCATTCTTCTCCTTGTAGAAATCCTCAATCTTGGAGTTTGAAGGGATATGGATCTCGTCGTCCTCCTTGAGTGGAGTCGGCGTCTTGATAAGACCAAGAAGCCAAAGTGCAAACATCAGAGTGGTCTCGCTAGCAATGTCCTTGGTATTGTGCATCTTCTTTGTTTTTTTATTGTGAAGTTTTCGTTAGAAAAGTCAATAATCAGAAGTAAATTATTATTTGTAATTAGAATAATATCAAATTCAATTTATGTAAAATTTTGTGTTTTTTTACTAAAATAACGTTTAAAAGTGTGCTAAACAAAAAAAAATTTTTTTTGTCTTTTTTGTTTTGTATTTTTATTTTTGTTTTTTGTTGGAAGAACAAAGAATTTGTTCTCACACCTTGGCATCCACATCCTCGGGATGCCACTCAATCCTATCTGGATGGAAATCCGCACCGTGAATGGCAACAGAATCCTTACCAAGATCACAGTGGCTCTTCTGAATCCGAAACTTGTTATCCATATCCAGCGGAGCAGGTCCATGCTGATGAGTCACACTATCGACGACACCATCTGAAAACTCCAACCAGTAGAAAGCCCAAGTGTACTCATCATTATCCTTCGAAAACAAGTAAACCTGCACCTCTGACTGGCTATCGTCATAATAATCACCACCCCACTCGCCAAATGTGATGTTGAAGATAGCAGCAGGACGGTAGATGCCATCCTTTCCACGAACCGCAAGAATCATATCTGCTGTTGTGTTGTCATTCTTGTAGAAAACAACAACATCATCCTGCAACCCCTTTGCCTCAAGCGTCTGCCTAACAACCTCAGCTGTCGGAACCTCGAAATCACTACCCTCCTCAACTGTGTTCTCACCGCCGTTGCTGTTGATGAGGCCGAGAATGGCAAGACAGTATGTCAGCGTGCCAACATCAAGGTTCATCATCTCTGCGAAGTCCATCTTGCGTGGTGATGAACAGTTGTTTTAGATTCTTGTTGCAGTTGTTTGAATGTAAAATAATATTAGTTTAAAACATTTGATAAACCAATTTTTGTAAAAAAATAAATTTATTCCGGTTTTGTTAGATACTCAAATAAACTCAAACAAACTCGAACAACTACTAGCTATCCTCACGGAGCCACCTAGTCACACTCAGGGAGCCACTCCACATCGACATGCTCAGCTGGGACGATCTGCTTGCGGCTATCATCCTCACGGAACATGTAGTTGTAGAAGTTGTCCTCGAGAGAACATGGGTTCTCATCAATTGAAACCTCTGTAATCATGTAAGGCTCACCGCTGTAGATCTCCTCATCGAAGTAGATGGTATGGTTGCACATACGGTTTGTCCTACGACAAAGCAGATACACGTCGATGTAAGACCCACGTGTGCACATATCGCATGTCGGCATACGTGTCTCGATGCTAGCCAGTGGCTGATACACACCATCGGCATCCTTGACGGATAGGCGGAAGTATGTATTACCCCAACAGGGCTCATAGTGAATTGCAACATTGTCCGGATAGTTACCTGGTGTGGAGTAGAGCTTCTTGATCTCCTCCTCACCAGGAAAGTCCATATCGTCATGCTCCTTGATGGGGTCCTTTGTCTTGACAAAGCCGAGAGCCCACATGACAAACGAGAGAGTATACACGCTCTTGATGTCCATGGTCTCGAAGTTGAAGTCATTGCTGTTCACGGGCTGTGGCTCGTTCACGGGCTGTGGCTCGTTCACGGGCTGTGGCTCGTTCACGGGCTGTGGCTCGTTCACTGGGTTCTGGCTGTCCATCTCTGGGTTCTCTGTCGGTAGGAAACTGTCTTTCGAAGTTTGAAGAAAATGCAATAAACTGCTGTTTGTAATAATATGTTATTTGATTTTGTAAACAAATACATTTTTTGTAATTTTTTTCACATTTATTCCAAAAAAATAACATAAATAATAGTATTTATTCACCATAAATGAGTTGGTTCAACCATTTAGCGCGTTTCGGCTTATCAGGTATTCGGCACCAATCCAGAAATTCACGGGTTAGTCCATAATATCTATGGTTCACCATGAGCACACCCGGAATAGAATAGGTCTCATTTTCCTCTTCATAAACACAGCCTTCATCACTAGAAGACCAGTTGTAAAATATATCTAGTGTTCCATATCTGCTAACTAATGGTTTGAATTCATATGATGCACAACCGCCTTGTCCTCCAAAAATTGAATGGAACCCTTCCTTTTCGCCTTCAAAATCTGTCTTGATGCAATCAGTTATATCCATTAACTGTTTAGCATCATCGGGCAGTTGGTCGAAAGTCGCATCTAGGAACACTGAATTGATTTCAATAGTCGGTTCAGTTCTTCGCCGGTATATTTTCTCTTTGTTTTCCCAGTCATAATCAATGTGTTCCATTTTCAGAGTAATTGTTTCAGCCCAGAATTTGGCCCGTACATGTGGCAATAAATAGTACTGGGGTCGCTGGCCTTCACGGTTGGCAGGTCTAGGCTTGCCAGTATCCGGAATGAATCCACGCGGCATTATTAATATTAGTTAGTATGAATAAACTTGGAAGTTGGTAAAGTTAGTAGTTAGTTTTCTATCTTATGGGTTGTGTAAAAAACGATTTTTGAAATAAACAAAATAGAAATTACACACTATATTTCGTATTGCCAACGCCAGTCGCCTTTAATAATATATAATATGAATCGGCAACATGATATCACTTGGTTTGAACTAGACTATAAAACCATTATACCAAATATAGCAAATTTACCTGAGAATATCAAAAAAGTCATAGAATATCGTATTCAAGGAACATTGTTTATTGGTAGCGAACTTTATGCTTTAGTTATTGTTTATTTGCGCATTCGTGATACTAAAACATTGGTTAATCCAGTTCCATCGCGAATTTATTTAATTAATATGTCTAAAAAACATGTAGCGGATTATATAGAATATGATGGAGGTTCAATTAATTTTGATGGCCGCCTACTTACCTCATATGCTATTGATGTTTATAAAATAGACAATCCGAGAATGTCTGAATATATTATTTATGGAATTACAAATTCAGCAAAACTCCGAAAACTTCGGGAATTCAAATTACATACTTTTAATTCATCACATTCCATATCAGGTAATACTTTCATATACCTAGACGAGAAAAATAATCTGATGGGGTTTAAATATAATCCAGATATAGATAGCACTGTTGATTTCCCACCAACGCTTATTACTGAATTGAGTCCTGATTTGAAAGCTGGGGGCTGTCCTTTGCTTATAAATTCATTTTCTGATAGCAATAAATATTTGGTTCTCGAATATAGTGAGTATGTGGATACCATAGATAATCAGCGCATGTTTTTAATTGATATATCCGTATGGCCTCCAAAATTCAAGTGTAAATATGTTCAGTCTGAAATTGACCCTAGTTTTGGCAGGAATTACCTTAATAATTATATTGACCGGAACCACAAACCTGCAAATATTCTAACTGTGTATCCCGAATTGTTTATTGGGATGCCAGAAGAAGATATATCAGATTATGTCCTAGATTTCCAATTAGTAGCATTTCCTGACTGCCGAGAACCTGATGGTATCAGACATTCATATGAAATCGTAGTCCTAGCTAAACCACCTGAAAAAGATATATTACCTAAATTACCTATTTGCGGGTATGATATTAATACCACACCGGCAACACTAAAAATAATTAATACGCACCTTGGCGAATTAGTTATTGATGGTGTCCGGATTTTCAAACTAGTTGAAGATGAATACCGGAAAACCTTAACTAGGATACGAATTCACCGTTCTAATTACACTTCTAATGGATTAGATACGTTTATTCACCCATTCAAGCGATTGATTTATTCACAGACTGGCAGGGATGGAATTCTCGAACTAAACCATAATCGCACACACTATAAAAATATTATACAAGGGTATTATATCTTTGTATTATTGCCTAATGCCATAGGGTCGGCTAAATATCGGATTAAAATAATCGGGTATTACCCTGAAAGAGTGGGTGAAAAAAAGAGTTGCCCCGAAACCGGTGATGAATTCATGTATAATTCAGAATATTATGATGACATCCAGACACAGACATCAAATTTGACATTATTCTATAGCTCATTTGTTCGCCAGATGCAAGCTAGGCTTGAGAAAGTTCTGCTAGGACACTTGCCTGAATCACTAATAAATACTATTAGCCAGTTCTATGTTCTTAATAAATATCGTGCGAATATCAATCGGATTAATTCCCGGAATGACCTAGTGCCACTTCTAGGATTGTGATTTGCGGATATTAGTTTTTATGTTTCAATATTTTTTTTTACAGCAAAAATTGATTTATTATTAAGGATTAGTGGTATGTTAAGAAGTATAAAACAAACTCTATAAGATAGATTATCAAACTATTATATTATTCGCCAATTTATACAACAATGGCAACTAATGCAACTAATATACCTAATCCATCATCAACAAATAAGAAACCAATTGCTGTTAATAGTATTATTAGGCCGGTTCCAGATGATGTCCTAGCACAGCAACCACCACTAAAACGCAATCAACAGCAAGGCTGCCAGACACTTTCTGGACTACAAATTGATGCCCGGGTATTAATTAACAGGTTTCTAAGCCTAGTGCCACTTGTAGGAACAGGCGTGTTGGGTGATAAAATCGGTCCGGTTACTTGTAAAGATTTAATGCAAAGACATGATTATTATAGTATTATTCAAGAAAGAATAGTATGTTTATATGGGCGCATGGCTGTTATACGAGTCATCATGCCTTATACAACACCTGACAGAAATTTCCTAACTATATTTGATGCCGAAACATATGTATTATTGGATTGTGTGGAGATAGTGTGTAATAACAAATATTGCGTGCTAAATAAGATTTCAAATTGTAAATTCAGTTCCGATGGATATGTAGCTTTCAAAATCTGCGCGCATATTGACATGGATGCTATGTCGGCCGACCCTGAGTATTCCTTGTGGTTCAAAGAACACGGATTTCCACTGGATGATGACAGCGGATTATATAAATTCCATTTTAGGAGAAACCGTGGTAAGGACTGTAGCACACCACCACCGCCACCTGAAAGAACAATTAATACACGATGGGATTTACAAGTATTTTATATTAATCCGGATTTCAAATTTCGGCAAGCTGGATTACCCCGTCCGGCACTACCTTATCAAGTATTAGACCACGGAATTGTTAATATCAAAGTAATGCAGCCCACACCGGGAACAAATAAACTATTGGTTGAAATAATAGGACAAGAATGCGGCAATTTGATTATTTACGACCATATGCCTAGAGGCGAAATACCTTATCCATTTGTTAATACAGTTATTGATGTTAGCATAGAAGGTAGTCTATATAAAAATAACGACAGATATTTTACGACATTTTATAAGGAATGGAATAGCAATGATGATGATCTAGGTCGGGATGTATATAAGGTTTGTATTAAATCATATGATATCTTTGAGCCAACTAAAGTGGTGTATGAGTTTAGGTTTGATGAAGAACGTGGGACGGATAGCTCGGAAAAATATATTCTGTTGCAGGATGGCCGGATTGAAATCCCAACCAAGAAACTCTCAGATCGCAAAACACTTGGACTTATGGAATACTCTAAGTTTTATTACCCAGACAGTCAAGGGTTAGAAACAGTAATTTACAATTCATTTACACATGAATATGCAAATAAAAAAAGTGAAGATAATGATGGTGAAGTAGGTTATCAACTAGAGGTTACCAATGATATGGGGTCATATACAGTGCAATCTGATAATATTTATAAGTTGGCACAGCTAAAAAGTTTATTAGGAAATAATGGTATTTTTAGCACACATAAAGGGCACTTTTGCTTAGACGCACCTAGTCCAAAAAATATTATATATTCACCAGATGGCCGGTTTATCGCGATGGTATTTAATTCTGAAGAATCAAATTATAGCAATTCAAATATGCAAGGTGTGTTGGTATTTGAGAAAACCCAGAAGACCAAAAAATGGCGGGCAATTGGCTATGTTAATTTCCCCGACCACGACAGATTTTTCGGGGTTAAATTTTTGAAAAGCAAAGATGAGCTAGGTTATGCACTGATAGTATCTAATGGTTCTAAATCAGGAAAGGACATAGTATATCTCCCTGATGAGCTAGCCGAAAAATATTATTCTAGGCTACATCAGGCAAATTGTGTGCTAGGACTTAATAATATGATTTTGCGGCAAATAAGTAAATTCCTAGCTTACAAGCGGTTTGCTTATCAAGACTTAGGATTTGGTATTGCTAAAAATAATGTAAAACCGAAAGCAATTAAAAATGAAAGAGGATTTCAGAAGCCATTTATCAATTCGTATGACCCGGTTATTTATGTTGATACCCGTAAGCCTATTATCACTGAAGAAATGAATGTAGAACCGGAAATCGAAGAATCAGCATGGGGAAAACCAAATAGTGCATGGGATAACTTTTGGTAATACAGTGGAGTATTCTATTTAATAATACTTTACGGTATTTATTTTTTGCCACCATTGAGTGTTAGTAGATATTGGGTCTTGTGGAGTTGTCCGACCATTTCGTCACGCATGTTCATTAAATCTGTTGTTGATGTATGTGCTGTTTTGGCAAGTTTTTCAAAATCAAATTCGGCAAGCATTTTTATGCTATGGTCTAATAGTGATAGCATATGTTTATTATCTGAAGGAATTGATAGATGGAGTTTATTTGTTGCCGGAATACGGTTGCCCATGACACCCATAAGTGTTTCGGCGAATTCATCAATATTGTCATTAAGATCACCATAAAGTTCATCAGTAGCTTTGTGGGTGCTATAACTATTAGTGCGCCAGTGGTAGAATTTAACTGACATGAGAAGTTCTAGGAGGCAAACAACTAGGTCATAACCGTTACTGGATTTACTAGATACATGTGAATGCTTAGATGACCTGGATGACTTAGATGTTGTTCTTCTGATACCAAGGATGTGAGGCCCAAATAATTGAGGATCAAGGACTCCTTTAATTTTAAGAGTTTTTCTGCTTGGCATTTGTTTATTTTATCATATAGATTTATTTTTTTATGCATGTAGTATTTTAAGTTATATACCGTCACCCTTGTTAACAAACGGTGGGAAATTTAGTGCAATGTCCGGATTATCAGGAACATTAGGGAAGTCAAGGCCCAAAATTGGTAATTCTTGTGAATTAGGAACCAAATCATCAATTGATTTAAATTCACCGCGTCGGACATATGTTAATTCTACTAGGTTTGATACTTGATGGCCATTAATACTAAGGATGGTTCCATTATTATTTGGATGTGCGTGAATAAGCACAAAATTACGCTTGATTTTTTGTAGAGCTCTTAGTTTATCTTGGAACCTGATTGTGCTTACTGATTGTCCAGTTGGTTTGTAAATTATATCATATGTAAATTGATGAATCTCAATTGTGATTTGTTTAAATTTGCGGAGTTCAATATCAGACAATGACAATAACCACTTATATTCATATGATTCAATATCCATTTTTAATAAAATATTATTATACGGCCGAATTAATTCAGATAGATTAGTGGTAGTAGAAGTATTTGCAGCTCCTATATTCATTTTATAAAATTTTATTGGATATTCTGGTATGATATATTCTTTAGGATATTCGGAAATAGTGCCATCAAATGCAAATGATGGGCATTTGTATAATTGAACTGCATCACGTGTAAAACTATCTTCTTCCGCAATACCACAAGAAATAATTAAATCATATGGACTGGATGGCTCATCTAACCCTTTAATTGCTAAATCTGCAATTACATAACCACCATCGCCTGATTTACCAAGCCTGATTTTTGGCCACTCAGACTGATATACCATTAGCTCAGCTATGCATTCATTTCTTGGTTGTAATATTAAATTGACATTTGATAATGTTTCAGTTGTCATTTCAGGATAATAATATTATTAGTGTTTTTATAAGATATCTTAAATATAAATAAATACTTTTAGTTTAATAAACCATAATAAACAAAACATACAGTTATTTTGCAGAAAGAATATGAAATTATTAAAATATCTAGTAGTTGGCCTTGGATCACTAGCTGTTTGCTGTGCTAGGACCCTACATGGAGCTATCAAAACAATTACTGCTAATCCATCAATTGTGACAAGTTCATCTGGACCACTACCTATTGTTCTCATGCATGGAATACTTTCGGATACTACTAAGATGGAACCAGTGGCTAATTGGCTCCGGGAAAACACTGGCGCTGTGGTCTTACCAATAGAAATTGGAAATGGAAAACAAGATAGTGCTGCATTAACTATGCCCGACCAACTCGCTAGGTTTTGCCAAAGTATCCGTGATAATCAAGAAGTTCTCGCCGATGGGTTTAATATGATTGGAATAAGTCAGGGTGGTTTGTTAGCAAGGGGATATGTGCAAAGATGTGCGGATTTCCCGGTGCGGAACTTGATTACTTGGGTCACACCACATGGCGGAGTTTATCCATATCCTGACCCCACAATTTATACTAACGCAAATCAAGCCAAAAACTCATACCCTGGATATTGGCGTGACCCATTTCAATATAATAATTATTTGACGGCATCTGCGTATTTGGCTGACTTGAATAATGAAAACCCGGGCACGAATTCATCGGTATATAAGGACCGTATAATAGGTTTGGACAACCTTGTGTTAATATGGTCGCCATTTGATGATGTCCTAGAACCGCCTTCAAGTGGTCGATTTAGCACTTTTGCGGTAGGTAAGTGGCCTCTTGAAATTATCAGTGTTGAAGAAACCCCGATGTGGACAGGATTAGGATTAGATATTATGAATGCGACTAATCGCCTAAAGATTTATGAAACCGATTGTGACCATGCCGACCATGTAACCCTAGATTGCCTAGAAGCATGGAAGCATTATACCTTGCCATTTCTTATTTAGACAAATTACAAAGTAAAATTCAATTATCTCAAATCATAGTAAACAATACACGTAATTTATTGAAGAAATATAAAAATGTTTTATGCTATACATAAAGGTATTCAAAAATTAATTAAATCATTAGGTATACACGAACATTTTGCTGGCCGATTTACAAGCAATATTCATAATAGTGCTGCATATGAGCAATATAAATCAGTGCTGGAACAATATTTCCGTGTGATGCCTAGTTGGACTTTCCCGATATTACCATTAATCATTGCTGCTGCATTCCAGGTTTTTGCATGGTTTGGTGGGACACTTTTAAGTAATTTAACTGCCGTTCCCCGTGTGTTGGCGCTTTGGGGATTTGCATTAGGTGAGTATTCATTTATGTCGCCGGCAATGAATGCGGCCAAAGAAGTGCTAGGTATGTCGGAAAGCCTTTTAGTAGTATTGTATCAAGTTGTTACACTTGTAGTATTCACAATTATTAATACTACCATATTTAATAACCCTTTTGAGTTGAAATACATAGTATCATATGTTCTCCTGTCAGCTGCAGTATATGTTGCTTATATGTGGTAATTATTTGCCACCGGCTATTACTTTTTTTTTTAATATTAGATGTAACAAAAATTGTTTTATTTTTATGGATTGGAATACAAACTAACTAACCTAGGTCAAACTATTACGTTATACATTATACAACAATGGCTAAGATTCTTAATGTTATACGGAATGGAGGTCTAGATGCATTTTTAGTATGGGAATTAGAGAATGGTGCATCCAATAACATGGATGAAATTAAAGTTTTGCTTTCTGAAATGGGATGTTTCTCACTGCCTGAAAAAATAATTATCCGTAACAATTATTCTGATCCAACCGGAACAGAATTTATGTATAACACAAATAAGGGAAAATACTGCCAAACTACTCTAGATGAAGATGAGTTTTGGCAACCTGCAAGAAAAAAATAAAACTAAAAAATCACATTACCTGCTTGTCAAGAAATAATCTGGGATATTAATTTATTTTTTGCAATGCTAGGCTCAAGAGCTTGCACCCCATTTGCTTTGGTATGTTTTTCTATGATACTTGGGACCTTTGGATTAAAATAGGATATATATCTATCTATATAAGCAGCGCCGTAAATTGTATTTGATAAAGATAGTAATACAAAATCCTTACATATAATTGAATAATCATTATGCCGGTATAATTGTTGTATTAATTTATAATAATTATTAACCACTTTATTTGCAATATTATTTAGTTGGCTCCTTGGATTATTTTGTTCGTCATAAAATAATCGGTCTATGAATTTCATAGGGTCTCCTGAATATTTTACACCATATAGTAATTGTCGTATATGTGTATTGAATTTCTGCTTATTACCATGTTTTTGGTCATAAAAGAAAAATGGCTGCAATATGTGATAGGTATATCTAATTAGAACTGGCATTTGTTTCTCAAGTAAATGTGTGATAACAACATTATTTATAAAGTATTCATCCAAACCAAAACATATATATTTTGAACATTTTTTGGCTTCAAGTTCCTTTGTAATAACATAGTTGGTATACCTAGTTTCAGTTTTGTGTATATGTATAAGGAAATCACTGAATATGTGATTAGGCATTTTTTTAAAATTAATTATTTTAGATGCAATTACATATGGAACCACATACTTATTGTAATAAATAAATTTATTTTTTACGTTAACATGGAATAATCGGCCACTAATTGCTAAATAAGTTTCTTCTAAGTTAGGGTATATCCCCATTACGGTATTATAAGTGTTTAATCGCCAATAATCTTCATTTTGTAAGTTTGGGTCAGTTACGTCAATATCATATATAATTACATGACCTGCATCATTATTTGGGAAATCAAACATAGGCATATATCTTACAAATGTGCCAAATATCCCAAGATGGAATTCAGTGCCTGATTTCATTTCTATAAAATTGGGGCAATGATATACCACACAATCAACATTATCTATTTTTTTAATAATTGCCATTATATCAGGGTCAGCGTGAATAGTATTATCGATGAATAACCTAATCCTGAAATTGGGTAATAATCGCTTCACTAGGATAGATAAGTTTTTAAGTCCATTTGTATACCTAGCAAAAGCCTTATATCCGCCAGTATCCATTTTAAAAAAACATGATGACACTATGTTTTGTTTTTTAGAGTAATCAACTTGAAATAATGGTGTCAGTTTACAAATAGGATTTTGCAAATATTCCATATTTGCTTGCTGGTTATTGGATAATTGATATGCATGTGTTTTTTTTTTGGTTATTTTATTTCTAGAATTTGCTAGTTTTTTAGTCTTATGCATTTATTAGTAAAAAATATAATTATAAAATATTTATCCTAACACACTTATTTTAAGTATTTAAACAGTGTTGAAGATCCGATCTGAGACAAGATGATTTAAAATAATTCAAACATTTCGCAGGCCGCGCCATTAAGTTTGCTGTCTGGCAATTCGCAGCGACACATCGGGCAATTAGCGCGTGTTTCACACCATTTATTAATATGTTGTGCCAGGAATATATGTCCACACAGTGTTAGTCTAATAACTACCGACCCTGTATAAATAGGCTCATAACTAATAGGGCACATAGGGCTTTCAGTTGCGTCTTCTTCTGTGAATATATCCAATAGTCTGGCTTCGGTGTATGGGATTTGCCGGTCAGCAGACCACTTGCGCCACCGCGAAATTGCCTGTTTTTTCATGTTTTCATCAGTCGTCCTTATTGATACAGCTTGGTTTATTTCGACTTGGAATGGGGTTCCTTCTAGGACTTGACACATATACGAACACAGTTCAGGTGTTATGTCCTTGGCCGGAATGGCGTCACTAATTTCACCGGTTATTGTTATCCCATCGCATCTAAGATAGATTGAGTTCAGGAATTGTGACCAAATATTTCGTGATTCAATTAGGTTAGTGTGCCTAGATAAGACTAAATAATACTTATAAAAGATTGAATGGTCTATAAGTGTTTGTGTGCCGAATGACACATGAGTTGGTATATCAGCCAATAATTTATGGATGACAGCATCATTTAATTGAAATTGGTATCCTGTATAATCAGAATAAATTTGTATAGTTCCAAGCATATCCATCTTAACACGACTAGCAACTTTGATGGTATGTAGTTGTGATAGGATATCATTATGTGGGATGTCTGGTTGGATTGTGTCTGGATAAATATCATTTAATAGTTGGCTAAATTTACATATTAATGCTGCGTGCGAACATTTTATCTTATCTGGTGATATCTCCTCCATAAAATTAAGAATTTCCATTGGTTCGGGCTTTGCTGTTGTGGTTAATTCAGGATATATCCCGAGTATAGTTGCAATTGCATATGTATAACAATCACCATCATAAGTCATATTTGATGTTAATATTGCCACTAGGTATTTATGTGTGTATTCTGGCTTATATGTATGGAATAACCTAGCACCCTTTGTTTTTTCGAAACCTTGGTCAGTTAATTGGTTCATATACACCACGAATACTTCTTGTTCTAGGATATTATATAACTCAGGTGATATATAACCCGCAGATTCCAATGCTTTCAATTGGTATAATTTGTTCCGCACCAAATTTGGCTCGTTATCAATCCGGATAAGTCTGCTGTATTCTTGTAATTCGGCGGATTGCTCAAGGTTGTCATTGGATATTGTAATATCAATATCGTGTTCGCGCCAAATTTCCATAGTTTTATCAGTGTATTCCGTTAGAATGCTATTGGTATTAGTCAAATCGTGGAGCCGCAGAAATTGAATAAGTAGTGCTGGGCTTTGGTAATCCCTGAGATTAATAGCAGTTTGGGGTGGATTTGCTGGTATGTCAGAGGAACTACCTAGTGCTAGGTCAGTGTTAAATGCCACTAGTGGGAATTGGCAAGAATCAATTAGCTGGAGGTCAGCAAGTGAAGCC
>JACCDO012075121.1_pt1 | contig 106308 bp, 90 predicted proteins | sample 7446101 | NCBI WGS metagenome assembly JACCDO01 (sample SAMN15323440, study PRJNA562643) | freshwater metagenome | isolation source: river surface water | place: USA:Blue River Watershed | collected 2017-08-16
TCAATGGTGATGCTTTACAAAATTTCACCTTGTATAAAGGCGCTGTTCCAAGCTATTTTGGAGGAAGGAGTTCTTCCGCCCTCAACATTGAAATGCGTAATGGGAACAAAGAAAAATGGGGAGGAAGTGCCTCCTTGGGCACGGCCGTGAGCAAACTAATGGTAGAAGGGCCGATTGTCCCTGAAAAAACTTCCCTAATTCTGGCAACTAGAATGTCCAATGCCAATTGGCTATTGAACCTGGCCGATGCAGGAGATATCCAAAACAGTGATATTAAATTCCATGACCTCTATTTTGATATTAACCACCAGCTAACTCAAAAGAATAGCCTGGACATTAGCCTGCTTTCCACCGGTGATTATTTCAAGTTTTCCAATCAATTTGGGTTTGAATGGGACAACCTTGTGGGTTCCTTGAGGAGTAGAAATTTATTAACCGATAACCTTTCACTGATCGGGATGGCCGCTTACGGTTCATTCAACAACAGTTTTTTTGAACCTTCTCAAGTCGACCCCTCCAAAGTCAAAAATGGCTTGTATTACTACCAAGGAAAACTAACAGGATTGTGGACTTTGGATAAAGTGGATATAAACTTCGGTGCCGAAGCCATTCAATACCAGATGAGATCGGAATCCTTGATCCCCTTGACTCAGGAATCTGGGATAGTGCCAGAAACAATTCAAAAACAAAGAGGCATTGAATATGCCCCCTACATCTCTGCAGATTGGAACCCGACTGAAAATCTCTCCTTCTCGGGTGGGCTACGGTACTCCAATTACGCCCAACAGGGGCCCGACTCCGTCTTCTGGTATCAAGAGGGGCTTCCAAGATCGAGGTTTACTATCAGGAGTGTTGATTTTATTGAGCATGGAAAAATCGCCAACTACAATGGTTTGGAGCCCCGATTTTCCTTCAGATGGACTTTTGACAAAGTCAATTCCATCAAAGCAGGCTATTCGTTGATGAACCAATACCTTCAGACCATCTCCAATGCCACTGGCCCTACGCCTATTGATTTGTGGCAGCTGAGCACCAATTACATTCTTCCGCAACGGTCCCACAATGCTTCTTTGGGGTACTTTAGGAATTTCAAAGAAGATGAATGGTCGACTTCTTTTGAAGGGTTCTACCGAAGTACAGACAACCAAGTCGAGTACCGTAATTTTGCAGACTTATTCTTAAACCCGCACCTAGAAACAGAATTGATACAGGGACAAGGCATCGCCTTCGGAACTGAATTGCTGATTCAAAAAAATAGTGGTGGAATTACAGGTTGGCTTGCCTACACCTTTAGCAGGTCACTTATCCGGACCACTTCAGAATTTCCAGAAATCCAAGTCAATCAAGGGAATTGGTTTGCAACCAATTTTGATAAACCCCACAACATTTCATTGGTGACTAATTTCCATGTGAAGAAAGGCAGAACTTTCAATACCAATATCAATTTTTCATCGGGCCGACCAGTGACGGGACTATCATCCAACTACGTCATTGGAGCGGTATCTGTTCCCAATTTTGGCAACAGGAATGAGTTTAGGATTCCAAATTATTTTAGGATTGACTTTTCTTACCTAACAAATGGTTTCGTAAAAAACTGGGATGATCAAATCAATTTTAGCATTTATAACCTTACCGGAAGGAGAAATGCATATTCTGTTTTCTTTCAAAGAGAGAGCAGGGTTCCAAGATTGGTTCCTTATCAGGTTTCGATTTTAGGATCAGCTTTTCCTTCTTTCACCTACACAGTAAAGTTCTGAAAATGCGCATGAATCAAAAAATATCAATCTGCTCTGTCCTGGTATTTGCCCTATTTTTAGTGCTCACTGTTTCTTGTATTGATCGACTTGATTTTATAGGTGAAACCAATGCCGGCCAGCTTATCATTTATGGAGTCTTCACTACCGATCAGGAAAGGCAGGTAGTGAATGTAAGCCGTACTTCCCTATCAGGATTGCCCCCGAGAGGTGTCGCAAATGCCCGTGTTACACTAGTGAGCCAATCCGGTGGACGGTATTCCTATTCCAGTTTGGGTACTGGGGAATATGAATTGAATGGCATTTGGGCTACTGCAGGAAATAGCTATGCTTTGGAAGTAGTGGCGGATGGAAAGGTATACCAATCTAAGTTTGAAAAAGTACCAGAACTGAATGCAACGGATAAACTCAGTTTTACTTTTGATTCGGAACCTTTCAGAACGGAGAAATCTGAATACGTATTTAAAGTCTTTTCCGAGACGAAGCTTCCCGATACCCAAGATCCAATTTACCTGAGATGGACAATTGAAGAAACCTATTTATGGCCTTTGGCATGGTTAAAAGGAACAGGTATTCCTCCCCCGCAACCCCCTCCTTGCTTTATTTCGGATGTGATAGAACCAAATCGGATTAATTTATTTGATGGCTCAGGGACAAGTACCAGGAATTCAACTTTTCTGATGGGAAGACGTTCGGTAGACAATTCATTTCAGTATCCATTCTTTGTTACTGTCACCCAATTGAGCATCACTAGGGAAGCCTATACCTATTGGGAAAAAATCAAAATCGTCATCGAAAACCAAGGATCGCTTTTTGATATTCCTCCTGCTCCTGTAGTTGGGAACATTTTCAATGTAAAAGACAGCGAAGAAACGGTCCTTGGCTATTTTGAAGTAGCCAAGACCAAAACAACCCGGATCTATACCACCAATGCCGATGTGCCTTTCTATCTTCTAGACCCATGCCAATACGTCCCCAGCACGCCTGATGATGCCTACCCTGCTGAATGTAGAAGCTGTGCGGCAAGGGCACAGGGTAGAAGCTGGACAACTAAGGCACCAGCATGGTGGAAGTATGATTGATCGGAAAAGAGGCTACCAACACCTCACGAAGTTTTGAAGAGTTTTTAGTCCAAAAAAGTAAAGGATGAAAATTGATATTTTCTAAATAGGTATTTTACCTTACTCTAAACTTTGGAGCTGGGATTGAAAATCATTTAATTTAAGCGTAGGTTTTAACTCTAACCAATTGATTTTCAATGATTAAAATCACATACTAATCACAAGGTATTTCCTAAACGCTAAATCTAAGTTCCTTGCGGCAGGCAGGAATTTCTAGCTAGGCTGCCACTTTTTTAATCTGTAATAGCATTACAGAGCAAATGAGCTCCATTTTTTCAGTTGGTGTATTAATGTACTCTATTCCCCGCAAACCTGTTTTTTAATATTTTTTAAACAATCGCGAAAGCAAGGGTGTTCACTAACTATAAAAATTAAAATAAAAACTAAAAAAAATGAAAAATTTATCAATTCTATTCTTCTCCTTGTTACTATCTGCCAATGTATTTAGTCAAGGAAAAGACATTGCCGATATCGCCATCGGATCTGCGGACCACAGCACCTTAGTTGCTGCCGTTGTAGCTGCTGATCTAGTAGGCACACTTAAGAGCGCTGGCCCTTTCACGGTATTTGCACCTACCAATGCTGCCTTCGCCAAACTTCCTGTAGGCACAGTAGATTCCCTTTTGAAGCCAGAGAACAAGGCACAACTTGCAAAAATCTTGACCTACCACGTAGTGGCAGGCAACCTTGACGCCGCTGCAGTAGTAGCTGCCATCACCAACGGAAAAGGTTCAGTAACCTTGACTACCGTAAGCGGTGGAAAACTAACTGCTTCTCTAGATAACGGTAAAGTAAAATTGACTGACGAAGCTGGAAACGCAGCTTATGTAGTTGCTGCTGATTTGAAAGGTACCAACGGAGTGATTCACGTAATCGACAGCGTAGTACTTCCAAAGTAATTTCGAATCCAGTTGCAATAAAAACGCTCCGGAATTAATCCGGAGCGTTTTTTTATGGGCTTGAACTGAATTACTTTAAAACATCCCCCAAATTATTTGTTTGGCTTCCTGAAAATCAAGCAATGTTGCCAGGGTAAGTTGCTGATATTCTTTTCAAAGGTAAAGCCAGCGGCCTTGAACTCTTTCACTGCCTGTCGCTCACTCATTTTGTGGATGGTTTTGATGGGCACATTCGAGTCTTCGGCCCTGAACTCTACCAAAACCAACTTGCCCCCAGGCTTGAGCGCTTCCAACATCGAGAGGGCCATCTCGTAGGGAAAAGAAAATTCATGGTAGACATCCACCAGCAACATCTGGTCCACGCTGTTTGCAGGCAAGGCCACATTTTTCTCGGTACTCAATACAGGAATGATGTTCTTTTTGCCTTCGCGTTTGATCCGGTCCTTCAAGTACGCAATCATCTCCGGCTCCACATCCACGGCATACACTTTACCATTCCCCACCATTTTTGATAGCAAGGTGCTGTGGTAACCACTTCCAGCGCCAATATCTGCAATCACTTGGCCTGGTTGTACGGCGAGATTTTTCAATAACTGCGTCGTGTTTTCTTCTTGCTCCCTTTCTTCTCGCTCCAGCCAGCCAATTCCATAGTGGCTCATGACTTGCGCGATTTGGCGCCCCATGTACCATTTATTGATGCCATTGGGATCCCCTGGCTTCACGATATATCGCTCTTGTGCAGCAAGGGTAGCAGTCTGCAGAAATGCAAAAAATAACAGGATAACTCGCAAGGAGGGTTTCATGATGGATGGGTTTTAAAGATTATCCGTAAGTATAACAGTGGCTCAATAGAGATGTTTACCAATATGGTTAATCGTTCACAGACTATGGACCGCGGCTCACAGGCAGACCACGGTCAACACCCTACTTAACCGACTCCCAAACCCTATTTTCTGCAGTAACTATCAATCAAGCCGATAAGGCTATAAATTAAATAAAGAAATCACCATCAAAAAGGTGAAAACACCGACTAAAAGAAATAAGTGCCAAAGTCCTAGCCAAGAGAATAGTAGCACCGTCTTGCTCCAACTCTTACCAAAAAATCGCTTGAAACTCATTAGGTAATACCCTACCCAAACGACCGTAAGCCATTGAGCCAAGTCCTCCAGCCATCCTTGCTCCGTACTTCGAGCCACATATTCTATTCCCTGTTGGACAAATAGAAGAAAAAATAGGCTGGTAGCTCCGTGTAAAATAAAAACGAGGTGATCCATGTACCAATAGTACTTTCTCCTAAAAAAAACCAATTTGGAAATCAAAGCCAATATGGGCAAGGTGATCAGTAGGAGCTGCGGCAATCGTCTGACCACTTCTTTTCCCAGTGCACTGGTGAAGTTGGTAGAGTCCCCATATTTTTCCTTCACCTCATAAAACTTCTCGACAAATCGAAGTTCGAGTGCTGACGCACGGTCCTTTGGAGCAAGAGAATCCTGATTTGCTTTAAATGCTTGAAAATTTTCAAACTCTGTTTGAATTAGCTCTCCTTCTTCGCTATTTCCTGCAGCTGCTAAACCTTCATTCACCCCATCAAAAAATCCCATTGCTGCACCATCAGAAGAGGATTGCTTTACCTGAACCTGTCCTGGAAGAGAAAAAGAAGAAGGCTTTTGGGAAGGTAGAACTACATAATTTATAAATAGAAAATAAAAGGCCGAAGTGAATAAGTAAAACCGAACTGGATTGACATAGGTGGTGCGCTTTCCATCCAAATAAGCTAGCGTAATCGCTCCAGGTTGAGACAGCATAAGCCGAATTGAACGAAGAAATCGCCCATCGTAATTAAAAAACTCACCAAAAAACACGAGCAAAAGTTGCCCTACCGACTGTTTCAAAGGTAGATTTTGCTGCCCACACTGTGTGCAAAAGTTACCTGACAAGGGCTCATCGCAGTTGAGACAAGTAGGATTGGGTTGTTGGTTCATTTGTTCAAAAATATGAAAATGCTAGGATTATCCGCAATTATGCCGGTGGCATAAGGCTGGAGTTTAACACTGCGGATAATCGTTCACAGACCATGGACCGCGGCCCACAGGAAGACCACGGTCGACAGCCCACTTAAATTATTCTCAAACCTTGTTTTCTTGGATTAGTGTTTAAAAAGCGGATAATCACAAAAATTGAAAATAATTCAATACTTCAATTCTAATAGTTCCTAGCACCGATGCCATTAAAAATTTGCGCAGCTCCCTACTTAGACTTGGGCACAAACCTCCATTCTGTTAAAACAGGGATGAATTAATTACACAAAACCTTATATTTAACTATTATGCATTTAAGAACTAAGAAAATTTAACCCAAATGAAAACCTACCCAAGCATATTCAATGATGTAATCGGCCCAGTCATGCGAGGCCCTTCGAGTTCACATTGTGCTGCATCCATTCGAATTGGGCGCATGTGCCGTGACTTGATGGATGGAGACATCCAGGAGGTGTATGTGGAATTTGACCCGAATGGCTCGCTCGCCACTACGCACAAGGGGCAGGGTTCAGACATGGGATTATTTGGGGGATTTTTAGGTTGGGAAGCCTATGAGGAGCGTCTGCCAGAGTACCTGATTGCCATTGAAGAAGCCGGCATCCAGATTAAAATCGATATCCATCCCATAGGTGCTACCCACCCGAATACCTACAAGCTCACGCTTACCAATAAAAAAGAGACCCGAGAGCTAACCGCCATTTCTACTGGCGGAGGGATGATCGAAATTCTTGAAATTGATGGTGCTCAGGTGTCTATGGCTGGTGACTTTTACCAGACGCTTGTTTACGTATCCTCGCCGGGCAGCATTATTGAATTCATTGAGACCTCCATGCCCTGCGATGAGATCGCGCTGCGCACAGGCAAATCCACCTTTATCGAAATCAAGGCCAACCAATTTCTGACGGAGGAAATCTGCAGACAGCTGCTCCAGATGGAGGAGGTTTTATTCATCAAAAAGATCAACCCGGTACTTCCAGTCATGTCCCGAAAGGGCTTGGAAGTTCCCTTCATTACCTGCGAGGAAATGTTGGCTTTTAACCAGGATAAAAACCACGCCCTCTGGGAACTCGCAGTGGATTACGAAAGCATGCGCGGGAATATTTCGAGAGCCGAGGTTTTTGAAAAGATGCGGAGCATTGTGCATATCATGCAAAACTCCATTGATCTTGGACTAAAGGGCACGAAATACGCAGACCGAATTTTGGGTCCTCAATCCCTTGGATTTCAGAAGCAGCTAGAGGACAAGAAGCTGGTAGAAGGCGATATCCTGAATCAAGTGATCCTCTACACTTCTGCCATGATGGAGGTCAAAAGTTCGATGGGCGTCGTGGTGGCAGCCCCAACAGCTGGGTCCTGTGGTGCACTCCCAGGTGCCATCATAGGGATTGGAAGGGGTCTTTCCTTGCCTGAAGACGACCTAGTCAAAGCTATGCTGGCAGCGGGTATCATTGGGGTATTTATTGCCGCTCATGCCACCTTTGCCGCCGAAGTAGGTGGCTGTATGGCCGAATGCGGCTCGGGCTCAGGCATGGCTGCAGCAGGTATAGTCGAATTGAAAAAAGGGACGCTAGACCAATCGCTTGGAGCAGCCTCTATGGCCCTGCAATCTTCATTGGGCATGATTTGCGACATGATCGCTGACCGAGTGGAAGCTCCCTGTCTAAATCGAAATGTAATGGCTGCCACCAATGCGATTTCCTGTGCAAACATGGCCTTGTCTGACTACAACCACTTGATCCCCTTGGATGAAGTAGTAGAAACCATGAAAAAAGTAGGGGATGCCATCCCGAATACCCTACGTTGCACCGGACTTGGTGGATTGGCGATTACCAAAACTGCGAAGAAGATTGAGGCGATGTTGAATCAACAGGAACAAGAAGCCGCCAAGACCTTTTTTAAGGTTTGCTAATGTTCCTACCTACACTACACGATTAAAAGACCACTACACCTACTTCTTCTATGCTGATTTTTGTTTGGGTTTCCTTAATTCTATTGGCCCTTTGGTTCTCCTTTGTATTCATCAAAGATTACTTGACGCACCGCTCTCAACTTGAAAACTCAAGTTGGATCAAAACTTCGGTGATTGGCTTTGTGGTTAATTTCTTTGATGTCTTGGGCATTGGGGCCTTTGCACCACAAACAGCCTTGCTCAAGTTTACCCGACAAACGGAAGACCGTCTGATCCCCGGCACGATGAATGTAGCAAATACTATCCCGGTCTTACTTCAGGCATTTATTTTTATCACCATCATCGAAGTAGACCCGCTCACCTTGATTTTGATGCTGCTGTCCGCTACTGCAGGGGCCATGATTGGAGCGGGCATTGTCTCGCGACTATCCGAACGAAAAATCCGAATCACGATGGGAATTGCCTTGGTCATCACCGCAGGATTTATGTTGGCACGGATCATGAACTGGATTGAAGGGGGTGGGGATGCCATCGGACTGATAGGCTACAAGCTGGCCATTGCCGTGGTGGTTAACTTCTTTTTGGGGGCCATCATGACTGCAGGGGTTGGTTTGTATGCCCCTTGCATGGCCTTGATTTTTGCCTTAGGAATGTCGCCAACAGTTGCTTTTCCCATCATGATGGGCTCTTGTGCTTTTTTGATGCCTGTGGCTTCCGTAAAATTCATAAAATCAGCATCCTACAACCGGAAAGCTGCCCTAGCCATGGCTATTCCAGGTTCCATAGCCGTGCTAATCGCCGCCTTCATTGTCAAATCCCTGCCCTTGGCAACCCTGCAGTGGGTCGTCCTTGGAGTGATTTTGTATACCTCCGCCACCATGTTGACGGCAGCTTTTAGAAAAAAGGAAGCTTAATTTTCTAGGTAGGGGGAGGTTCCATCCACGACACTGAATTTTTGGGACATACTTCCCTCAGCAGAGGAAAGCACAAGTGTATAGGTTCCGGAATCGATAAATTTATCGTAGTGAACAAAATACGGAGAGGCGCTCTCTTGCTTGCTGACAATCAAATCCCATCGAAATTGATTGAATCCTAAGGATCCATTTAGTGTCGTACTCCATACTTCCTTGTTTGCTGCATCGCGAACCGAAAGGGTCACCGGCTTGGCCTCTTTCAACCAGAAGGTAAAGGAAACTTTTTCAAGGGTTCGGTAATCCACGTTTCCATGCGAAGAATTGAACCAGGGCCTGCTTGCTTGTTCAATTTCAAACAAGTAGTCTTGATTGCTCGGTAATTTTTCAGCAAGCCCTTGTTGGATGGGCTTGAGGTTGGTTTTGTAGATGCCTCTTCCATGTGTGGCCACAACCAAGTCCTGCGTTCCTTGGTGAATCTCTAGATCGGCTATGGCTGCAGCAGGCATGTTTACCCCCAGGTACTGCCAGCTACTGCCACGATCTGTTGAAACAAACACCCCTCGCATGGTTCCAGCATACAGGATGTTTTCATTCGTGGGATCTTCTTTGATTACATTTACCGGCTCATCTGGCAGGCCTGCAGCAATGCTTTTCCAATGCTTTCCGTAATCCTCTGAAACATACACATAACTGTGTAAATCGTCGTAATTGATTCCAGTCATGGCCATGTAGACCCGTGCTAGATGGTGGTTAGAAGGCGAGATGCTTCGGATGTAATTCGATGCGATCCCTGTGGACTGCTCTTCCCAGGTGCCACCATCATTTTTTGACACCCAAAAGGCACCATGATCGGTTCCCACATACAAGAGCCCCTTGGCTAGCGGAGATTCTACAACTGTTCCCGCAGCCACGGATTTCTTTTCGGCCACCGAGGAACGAGCAAGATTCGGACTGATGGCCTGCCAGGTATCTCCCCGATCCGTACTTTTCATCAGGTAATTTCCAGCCTGGTACAAGGTTTTGTGATCGTAAGCAGACAAAAAGTAGGGGGTCATGTAATTGAACTGAAGGGTATCCTTACTCTCTTTGGGGAGACTGGGCTTTACTGAGACTGCTACGTCTTTGGACTTGTCCAATCGCATCACATCCCCATGCTGTCGGCTGTAGTAAATAATATTCCGGTCCACTGGGTCCACTGCGGTCACGCAACCATCGCCTCCGTCCCAGGCATCAATCCAAACATAGTTCCAGGGATCGGGAAAGCGGGTATCCAATTCTTTGGAAGGCCCCGATACCGTGGCATCATCCTGTGTGCCTCCGTAAATGGTGTAATTGGCTTGGTCCAGGGTGATGTCGTAAAATTCTCCCGTGGGAATGTTGTTGTAATGCATCCAGGTCAATCCCTTGTCATGGCTCACATAAAATCCGCCATCATTCCCCAGTGCGAGGTGATTCGGATTGTTGGGATTAATCCATAATTCGGTTTGATCCAGATGAAGTCCTTGGGCTAAGCTTGGATTCATGCGGGATACCTGACCTCCGATAAACTGGAACGTCTTGCCTCCATCTTGGCTATGTGCCAGGCGGATACCGAGGCAAAACACCTCTTCGTCATTTTTTGGGTTCACGTACACATCCGTGAAGTACCAACCGATGGTGGTGAATAATTGGAAGGGGCCAGTATGGGTTTTGGTCCAGCTCAGCCCTCCATCCACTGTTTTGTAGAGTTCAGCAGACTGACCCTCCGGGTAGTTTAGGTTGTCCACCAGCGCATAGGCCTTGTTTGGGTTTGTCGCCGAGACGGTCAGGCCAATCCTCCCCACTTTGGGACCGGTTGGCAGGCCTTGATTGCACTTACTCCAAGTAGTACCTCCATCAACACTTCGGTAGATGGCACTAGTTTCGCCAGAGATGCCCGGGTACATTTCCCAAAGAGAGGCATACATGATTTGAGGATTTGCGGGAGAAATGACAATTTCATTGGCCCCGGTCATGTCATTTACATACAATACCTGTTCCCAGGTCTTTCCCCCATTGGTAGAGCGGTAGAGTCCACGATTTTTATTTTTGGTCCAGAGGTGGCCGAGGACCGCTACAAAAACTGTTTCAGGGTTGGTCGGGTGAATTTCAATTTCTGCAATGGACCAGGAATCCTCCAATCCGATCGAATTCCAGGTGGTTCCTGCATCATTAGAGCGAAACATCCCCGTACCGGGAATCGTGAAGTTTCGGGGCTTTTTTAGGTTTTCACCCGTTCCAAGGTAGATGATTTTTGAATTGGAGGGAGCCAATTCCACTTCTCCAATTCCTATGGCCGACTGCTCCTCGAAGATGGATTTCCAGGTGATACCGTTGTTTGTAGTCTTCCATAATCCTCCCGAGCCAAAGCCGGCATACATGGTACTCGGATTTTTGGCATCCACTTGGACTACATCGGCGCGTGCTGAATTGACCACTGGGCCCAGGGTGATCCAATCCAATTTGTAGGCCGTCTCTGCCTTCATCTTGCGATAGGTTTGAAAGGAAGACTCCAATGGAGATGCCGGTTGCTGGGAGAAGGCGCTTTTGGAAAAAAATAGAAAAAGCAGGAAGGGAATTCCTTTGTATAAACAGTGCATGCAAGTATTCATAGTAGATGGTAGCGCGTTGATAGAAGAAGTGGTTACCTTTTTTTAGGAAAGGGGATCGAGTTTTTGGTAGATCCTGTTTGTCTAGTTTGAAAATACGAGTTTCTACCAAGTTTTCATCTGAAAACATCGACAAGACTTGGAGATGGCCTACAATTTACTCGGAAATTAGATGTCCTGATTAGGGCAAGCAATAGGTTTGTGGGCAGCCAAATGCAAATTCTGTTAAATGAGAATTGTTTTTTGGCAATTGTTAAGAATTGGCTGTCTAGAAACGTGAATAGTAAAAGTCTACTACCCGATTACAATCCACTTGCTTGCGCATTTTTTCCTCTTTGAAGGATTCGCTTTTCTCTAATCTTTTCTCTTCTATAAAAATCAAGTGGATCAATTTCACCACCACTTTGTATTCTAGCTTCTCTGACTAAGGATCTCACATCAGTTAAAAAAGCATCCTGAAGTACCTCTTGTGCTCCGACCACATCCCCTTCCAACTGACATTGATTTAATTTGTTACGATCTACTAAAAGTGATTTAGCATAGGCCTGTGAAATGGACTCCAAGGCTTGGATTAAGTCTTCCAAGGGGTCTTTGGTGTTATGACTAGCATCAATCATCCAAGAAATACTTTCCCAAGCTTGCGCCTTTTCTTCAGCGCCGTTGGTCAGTTCACAGAAAATCAAAAACAATTGATAGGGTTTGATGCTACCTGTGCTCAGATCATCGTCTCCGTATTTACTGTCATTGAAGTGAAATCCTGCCAACAGGTTCTGATGCATCAGCGTGGCCACAATCTGTTCAATATTGGTATTGGGGAGGTGATGGCCCAAGTCCACCAAAACCTTTGCTTGCTCTCCCAGCTGCCGGCAAATCAGTGCTGAAGTACCCCAATCCGGAATCACGGTATGGTAAAAATTAGGTTCGTAGGGCTTATACTCCAATAAAAGCTTCCAATCCGCTGGCAATCCAGCATATATTTTCTGAAGTGATTCGGTAGTCCATTGAAGTGCCTTTCTAATATGCGATTGACCTGGAAAATTACTTCCATCTGCCAGCCAAACTGTAAGCCCTTTGCTACCCAATTCTTTCCCGATTTCTATCACCATCAGATTATGCTCCACAGCCTGCTTTCGAATGGCTGAATCTGCATTACTTAGGGAACCCATTTTATAAGTCAATGGCTGACCATAATCTTGAAAAGTATTTGAATTCATGGCGTCAAATCTGATCTGGAGATCGGCCGCCTTTTGTTTAATCAATTGAATGTCCTGAGGAATATCCCAGGGAATATGAAGTGAGATCGCATCCGTCCGCCTGGTTAGCTTAGCCAAAAGGCCAATATCCTCTAGTTTTTCTTCAAGATTTCTTGGTTCACCGCCTATCAAAAACCGACCAAACCTCGTCCCTCCAGCGCCCAAAGCCCAAGAAGGGACTGCAATCTGAAATGAGGCTATTTGTTGAATTAAAAAATTGATATCCAATCCTCTGTTGCTGAACTGCTCTGCTAATAGGGAAAGGGATTTTTGGTGGAAGTCGGTAGGCATCTTTGTCGTAATCGTTACAGGTTAGTGATCGATGGGAATGGCAAATACTTAGCTTGTATTCAGTTTTTAAAAAACCGGGAGAGAGAAATTATGGATCCTAATACTTACAATTCCTTAGTTTTTGATGGTTTATTGATCCAAAATGGCGAAGTCACAAACCAAAGTATCATGCCAATACCCATGTATCCTTTCATTTGACTCAATTCTAAATCCCCAATAAAAAAGAGAATGGATGGCAAGATGGTTAGCACCAAGCTTAAGAAAGACCCAATTTTCATTAGAATTTTCATGGATTTGTTAGTTGATTTTTAAACTTACCAAGTGCCAGAGGATTTCCTCTCATGCCAAGTTGAACTTCTTTCCTTGTATTCAATATCATTGGGCAAGTGATTTAGCAAGTGGATATTTAATTTTTGAAAGCAGGATGAAAATTGCAATTGCCACAAACCATCCTGGCAGTCCAAGAAAGAAAATCTCTACTCCATAAAAAATATTCAGCCCTAAGCAGAATACCAAGGTTAAAATCCAGCTCAGCAATGCAGGAATACTGAAATCAGACTTGGAATTCAGCGCAGCTTCGGATTGGAAGCCCATTTTCTTAGAAAAATAAAAATCTGCAAAAATCACAGCCCCCATCGGCATCAGCAGTAGCCCATACAATGCCACAAAATCCAATAATTTCATGACCAAAGCAGGAAAACAAGCCGCCAAACTAGTAATGCCTCCTACAGTTGCTGTGATTTTCCAAGTTGAAACTTTTGGGAAAATCGCCTGCAGTGCTAGTCCAGCTCTATAAATGGTAGGATTAGCAGTAGTCCAACCCGCGATTACCACACAAATTGCCCCAGCAATGCCTAAGGTCTCATAGGCAATCGCTCCTGGAGCAAATTCCTGAGAAGCGGAATCTGCCTGAAGAAATACCGAATAGAGAATTCCAGATGCTATCCAAGCCACAAAATGACCTAGAAAAACCCCTGCAAAGGAATGAAATCCATATTTCCAAGACTTTGCATAGCGGAGAATTGTCAGGTCAGACATCCCAATATGCATCGCCATATTACAAAACCAGGCAAAAAAGATGATGTGCCAAATCGTAAATTTGGACATGCCAGCAAGTGGAACCCCATTCCAAATCACTTCTTGAGCAATGCTGATCAAACTTTCAAATGATCCTACTCCAAGTTGAGCCAGGCCCACAATGGCTGCCGCAAAGAATACCAATATCATCCAGGGAGACATCACATTTGCAAACTTGGATACTTGGGAGTATCCCTGAATTGCGACTAGCGTAATCACTGCTCCCATTAATAATACGGTCAAAATCCAACCGGGAGTCCTTGGTAGCCAGTCCGATAGTGTAGGCATTTCTAGGTCAAATGGAATCCCTACAGCCGTAGCAGAGACTGCAATCATTGATCCTGCTAGAAAGCAGAACATCAAGGAATTGACCAGATTATACCAACGTACCACATTTTTTCCAGCAATACGTTCCAATTGATAATACAAGGTGAGCCGCTTGGAGGCGGCAATTGGTCCGGTAATTAATCCCCAACTCAGCACCGCTAATAGGTTACCGATCAGTAATCCAAAAATCAAGTCTCCAGCCGAGACTCCATGAGCCACAAATAAAGGTCCAATAACGAACTCCGTCCCAGCCGTATGCTCCCCTGCATACATTCCCAGAAAGCTATTCCCTCCTTTTAGACTTTCACTTGGAATCGGAGTACGTTCATATTCATTAGTCTCACCGACTACCTTTTTTAAAAACGAGTTGCTCATTGAAAATTAGTTTGAATTCACTAAAAACAAGGTCCATCCCAACCACTCAGTCTAAAATTTTTTCTGTCTTTTTACCTAATAGTGCATGCAGTAAGAGTTGGCTTAACTAAACTTATTGGAGCTGTAGGATCCAAAGATTACTGAGGTTAATCTACTATTTTGAGTTGAAAAAAGCAGTATTTTGATTTATTGATTTTCAGCTTCCCTACCTAGAAGACATGCAATTGCTTAGGGATGCCGGAGTCTAGGTGTCACAAAGCTGAAACTGTTATTATGAAATTTAGCGGAAGAGTAGGATCTCCACAGAAAGTCCAAAAGTTAGAAAGCCCCTAAACTGGATCTAAACTTACAACTGATTGAACCCCACAGATTGTTTTTTTTGGGGCATTCTGGCCCCTGTTTCCTGCCACCAGGCTTTGAGTGAAGCCTTGAGTTGAACAAGCAGGTCGGGGAATTGATCTGCCAGGTTAGTAGTTTCCCTGGGATCGTTCGCTAAAGAATAGAGTTCATCTGGCTGCTCTCCAAAGAAATGAATCAGCTTGTATTCCCCTGATCGAATAATCGAATAAGGAACCACATCTGCACCTCGGTAATGTGGAAAATGCCAAAATAAGTCTCTTGAAGCGAGCTCCCCTCCTCTTAAAACCTCCACTAGGCTTTGACCATCTAGACCTTCTTCGTGAGGATTTAATCCCATGTAATCTAAAATCGTAGGGGCCCAATCTAGTGTCACAATTGGAACATTAGATTGGATACCCGCAGGAACCTTACCTGGCCACTTAACTACCGTTGGCACCCGAATTCCTCCCTCGTATGGATAGCCTTTTTGAGAGCGCAAGGGCTCATTAGTTGTAATGGGGTTTGCTGGATTTCCAATCAATCCTCCATTATCTGAGGTAAAAATCACTAAGGTCTTTTCGGTCAACTTCATGCGGTCCAACTCAGCGAGCACCTTGCCTAAGTTTTGATCCAAATTCTCAACCATTGCGGCATAAACAGGATTTTTCTGTTTTCCCCCAGGTTTTCGCTTGTATTTTTCGATTAAGGCTTGTGGCGCCATAAGTGGCGTATGCACGGCATAGGGAGCCCAATGGATGAAAAATTTATGCTCTTGATGCTTGATAAAATTCACAATCTCATCCCCCTCTCGGTCTGTCAAATACTCGCCAGAATCCCTTGGTGTCACTCGATCAAAGGCATAAAAAGGTGTGGGAGTAGCCGGCTCGTATGGATCAAAATAACTGGGGGGCTGCCCTAAGTCATTGCCTCCAAAGTTGAGATCAAAGCCCTGATCCTCAGGATACTTTCCTTTCTCACCGAGATGCCATTTACCAACGTGAAATGTGGTATAGCCCTGCGCTTTCATTCGCTCCGCAAGGGTAACCTCTTCCAAGGGAAGAAACCCTTGATTTTTAGGTGTTCGCAGGGATTGATCTGGGTTTTCAGCATATTCTCCAGGAAGTCCGGTAGTCCCTATCCCTTGGAATCGCGCATAGATCCAATCTGTAATCCCAATTCGTGCAGGGTATTTGCCAGTCATAAGAGCAGCCCGTGTGGGAGAGCAAATCGCTGCCGCAGCATAGGAGTGCGTAAATAGCATGCCTTCAGCAGCTAGGCGATTTATAGATGGGGTCTCATAAAAATCACTCCCTGATACGCCAATGTCTGCCCATCCCAAATCATCTACATGGATCAGTAGCACGTTGAATTCTTCCTGGGTCTGAGCAAATAAACTCCGATTCACCCATACTAAAAGAAAAATAATTAGGGGGTATTTTTTCATGAACTAAAAAAGAATTCGAATTCAGTGAGGGAGGAAAATGAACAAATAGGGTAGTTCTGAATCTTTTTGCTTGTCAAATTTAAAAATATAGGGCTCATTTACAAATAAAGTGGAGTGGACGGGAAGGTGATCCCAGTTACTCATTTCCTGTATCCTGAGTCCCTATAGCTCCACTTTTTCAGTAGCTGACCAAAAAATGTTTGGTTTGAGTAAACGTCTTGTAGGCTCTGGAAAGTCGGTAATGGCCGAAAGGAAAAACTTTTCACCCTCCCGTTTTTTTACTAACTTTTTTAATCCAAGCACTTCTAGACTTATTCTACTTTCCTTAATCTATCCAATAGACCCATGTTACTTAGATCAACCTTTTCCATCCTACTCGCAGCTGCATCCTTTCCTGTAGTGGCCCAATCCCAGATCACCAAATTGAATCCGGTGAGTTTTTCGCAGGTGATTATTACGGATGATTTTTGGAAACCAAAGCTTGAAAAAATTGCAAGGTCCGCGGTACCGGTTATGATTTATCAAACTGAAATAGCCACAGGCCGCATCCGGAATTATGAAAAAGTGGCACGCCGTCAAAACGAGAAACACGAAGGTATCTATTACGATGATAGCGATGTATACAAAGCCCTTGAGGCAATAGCCTATTCGCTAAAAAACCATTCGGATAAAGCCTTGGAACAAAAAGCAGACGAATGGATTGATAAAATAGCTGCTGCCCAGGAAGAAGATGGTTACCTCAATTCTTTTTATTCGCTTACCGGACTAGAAAATCGCTGGACGGATATGGAGAAGCATGAGGATTATTGCGCTGGGCATTTGATGGAAGCTGGCGTGGCCTATTACCAAACAACTGGTAAGCGAAAATTACTCGATGTGGCCATCAAGATGGCAGATCATATTGACGAGACTTTCCGGAAACAAAATCGGCCGTGGGTGTCTGGTCATGAGGAAATTGAACTTGCTTTGGTCAAATTATATAAGACTACCGGCGATATAAAATACCTGGAACTGTCCGATTGGTTTCTAGATCAGCGAGGCCATGGCCACGGCAAAGGTGGAATCTGGGACAATCCACATTGGGGCCCTAAATATGCTCAAGATGATGTGCCAGTAAAAGACCAAAAGGAAATAACGGGCCATGCGGTGCGTGCGATGTATCTCTACACGGGAGCTGCCGATGTGGCTGCAGCAAAAAACGATGTGGGCTACATGAATGCCATGAAGACGGTGTGGGAAGATGTTGTGTATCGGAACATGTATGTAACAGGAGGGATAGGATCATCTGGAAGCAACGAAGGTTTTTCGGTGGATTTTGATCTCCCCAATGAAAATGCATACAGCGAAACCTGCGCATCAGTGGGGATGGTGTTTTGGAATCAGCGAATGAATGCGCTGGAAGGTGATTCGAAGTACATCGATGTCTTGGAGAGGAGCTTGTACAATGCGGCATTGGATGGGCTTAGTCTGGAAGGGAATCGGTTTTTTTATGGAAATCCATTGGCATCCTCTGGACAACATTACCGGAGGGATTGGTTTGGAACGGCCTGCTGCCCTTCCAATATTTCCCGATTGGTGGCATCGGTCGGCGATTACATTTATGCAAAATCAGAAGATGCATTATGGGTAAACTTATTCATCGGCAGCAAAACCAAATTCCAGATGGGCTCCGTGGACGTTCCGGTGGAAATGATCACCAATTATCCGCTTGACGGGGTAATCCACCTGAGCCTAAATCCTGAGCAGAAAGCCCGTTTTTCAGTGAAATTGAGATTACCGGGTTGGGCAAAGGAGGAGCCAGTTCCGGGAGGGTTGTACAGCTTTGCTGGGAAAGGCACTGAAAAATTCACGCTTTTACTCAATGGAAAAGTTGTTCCCTATACGGAAGAAAATGGCTACTTGACCATCACTAGAACCTGGGAAAAGGGAGATCAACTCCAGTATTCATTACCCATGGAAGTGCGAAAGTTAGTTGCCCGCCAAGAGGTGACAGCCAATGAAGACCGGATCGCAATTCAAAGAGGTCCCTTAGTTTACTGTGTGGAAGGTGCAGATAACAACGGAAAAGCATGGAACCTATTGATTCCAGAAAATGCCACTTTTACTGTTTTTCAACACCTGGTTTTGGATGAAAAAGTAATGGCTGTTCAGGCAGAAATGAAGGTAATGACAGGCTCAGAAGATGGAACAACGCTGCAAGCAGAAACCAAAAAAATAATTGCTATTCCCTATTATACTTGGGCAAACCGCGGGCAAAATGAAATGCAGGTTTGGCTTCCTACAAAAATTCAGGAAGTAAAAATCATTCGGTAGAAACCGATATTACTTGACAGGATTATCACTTGGTCAACGGCTAACGCACCACAGTCCACTGCAAATCCTGGTCTAAACTGCCATCGGCTGTCGTCTGTGGACAGTCAACCGTTGACCCTTAAATCTTTTTATTTCAAGCCATGAAAAATTTATTCCTACTCCTCTTTTCTTTCCTGTATTTCAGCGCCCAAGCACAGGAAAATTTACCCCAGCATGGTCTTCCCAATGTTGTCCTCATTTTTATGGATGACCTTGGATACGGGGATTTAGCGAGCTATGGTGGCTATCCTCAGCAGACCCCACATCTCGATCAACTGGCAGCTTCAGGTATGCGTTTTACTAATTTTTATGCAGCGCAGGCAGTTTGCAGCGCCTCTCGGGCAGCACTGCTCACCGGCTGCTATCCCAATCGCCTGAGCATTTCCGGCGCACTGATGCCTTGGTCTACCATCGCCATCAACCCCAACGAAGAGACGCTCGCCACGCTGGCAAAAAAGAAAGGCTACCATACCGGCATGATCGGAAAATGGCATTTGGGTGCCAGGGCGCCCTATCTGCCAACCTTTTATGGATTTGATTCCTATTTTGGCCTCCCCTATTCCAATGACATGTGGCCGGTAGGCTACGATGGCAAACCCATCACCGATACAGCAGATCGGAAATACAAGTACCCACCGCTTTACCTATTGGAGGGAAGTAAGCCCGTGAAGCTGATTCAAACCCTCGAGGATCAGGCCCAGCTAACGGAGATGTATACCGAGCGTGCCGTTGAATTTATTGAGCAGCACAAGGAAAGTCCCTTCTTTTTGTATCTGGCCCACTCCATGCCCCATGTACCGATAGCGGTTTCTGAAAAATACAAAGGCAAAAGTGGAACAGGGATTTTTGGGGACCTGATGCTGGAGATCGACGATTCTGTTGGAGAGGTAATGGCTACTCTCGAACGAAACGGCTTAACCGACAACACCCTCGTCATCTTTACAAGCGACAATGGCCCTTGGCTGACCTTTGGCAACCATGCCGGCAGCAGTGGCGGCCTTCGTGAAGGCAAGGGATCGGCTTGGGAAGGCGGCGTACGCGTGCCTTGCATCATGAGCTACCCTGGACTGATCCCCGAAGGTACCCTCACCAACAACCTTGCCGCTACGATGGATATTTTCCCCACAATAGCTGCACTCCTAGATGCCCCTTTACCTAGTCAAAAAATCGATGGGGTCAATATTTTACCCTTGCTTCAGCAGGTTTCAGATGCCAATCCACGGGATCATTTTGTTTACTACTACGATGCAAATAGTCTGAAAGCAATACGACAAGGGAAGTGGAAATTGGTTTTCCCGCATGTATCTCAAACGTATTTGGGCACAACCCGAGGCAACGATGGGTTCCCCGGAATCTATAAATCCATACAAGTGCCCCTCGCACTCTATGACCTCTCTACGGACCCAGGGGAAACCTTTGATTTGGCTTCCCAGCATCCAGCAGTCGTGGAAGCACTCAGTACCTTGGCGGAGCAGTACCGCAAGACGCTAGGGGACGACCTGACCAAGCAGCCAGGCACCGAAAAACGACCTGCTGCAAAAATCGATTGAGGGGAATGGTTCTGAAGGAGGTTACCCTACCTTGATTTGTTTGGTAGGCTTCGAAACGGTCACCTCCTTTTTGGGAAGGTGGATGTGAAGAATTCCCTTTTCGTAACTGGCTTCAATTTTGTCAAGCAACAAGCTTTCAGGAAGTGCGAAGGACCTGGAAAACGAATGGTAGGAAAACTCCCTTCTTCGGAAATTTTTGTCATTTTCCTCCTTCTCTTCCTCTTTTTCGGCACGGACGTGTAGCACGCCATCCTGGATTTCCACTTTGAAATCGTTTTTTTCTAGCCCAGGGGCGGCCAGCTCAATTTTGTAAGCTTTAGGGGTTTCGATGATGTTGGCTTCAGGAATAAAGCCCCAATCCTCCGATCCAAGCAAGGGATCCTCCAGCTCAAAAAAAGAAGATCCTAAAAAACGTTCTGGCTGGAAAAATTCGTTAACCAAACTAGGGAGAATCCTTCCGTTACTTGTGTTTGATGCTGTACGTGACATGATTTTTTGTGGATAAAAATGAACGATTGATTTAGCTGTACCTCAAAACTAAACCGTTCTCTTTACCCACTTCCTGTTAAAAATCAGTCGATTAGCTGATTTTTAACAGGAAATTTTTGATTCATTTCACTTCCCTAATCCTTAGGACTGTACTGCAGTAAAAATTTCTTAATCGCTTTTATGTCGCTCAGGTCTACCCCATTCTCCTCTAGTAAATCCCTCAAGTCATCCACATCTAGTAATTCTTTCCCATTGTTAAAGTAGAGGGTGGAAGAAAAGCCCTGACCGGTAGTTTCGTAATCTTGACTTTCTTCAAAAGAGTCATAGGTACCATCTGAGAGATTGTAGTGATACGACTCTACAATATCTCCTTCAAACTGTACCGAAATATTTGAGACATCAAATACACCCGCAGCTACCTCCAAGGAATAAGTCTTCCATTTACCCCATCCGTAGGCTTTCTCATCTGAAGAGGAGATATGGACAAAATTCCCTTTTTCTGAACAGTCGAAGCCTTCCTGTACATTATCCACTACAGGAGCGTCATAGGTCAATTTAACCTCCACGATATTGCCGCTTGGCAGTTGCATATCCGTAGCAGGCTCACCCATGCCATAGGCATGGTAAATACTCGCGTAATCGTACCAGGAATTGTACCAGATGTAATCTGACCAGCCGTCTTCAGTTCCTAAAAATTCAAGGATCGTTTCATCTGGAACTTCCCCAGCAACCGCCTCACTGAGGTAACAATTCCGATTGTATCCCAGGGTAACCGTACCAGGCTCTGGGAAATAATATTGAGTTGCTACGAATGTTTTATCTTCCGCTTGTGGGTTGAGCGTTACACTTTCAAAATTGTATTTTTCAGACAATTCTTCTGCAAATTCTGGCTCTTCAAACAAATGGATGTACCTAGTAATTGGTAGTTCTTTCGTGAGTTCAATAAGGTTATCGGTCAGAGTATAAGACCACTTAATCTTTTGAATTTTCGATAGATCCTTAACAACCACCAACTTGAAAAGCTTGGCATTGAACTTCTCTTCCACTTCCAAAAAATCGAAAACATCCAGATTTCTTTCCATCAACTTATAAATAAGATCCGGATTTCGTTGATCTTCCTCCAGTGCTTGCACCAGTTGAGGCTGAAATTCAATCAATTCAAGCAGGAACTTGGAATCATTCAAGAGGGTATCGACAATTCTGAAGTTTTTAAATTTATTCCCTTTGGCAATTTCTAGAATAAGCGCTTTGTCGGTACTCCATTTTTCTGGCAGATCCAAATCTATCAATCCATAATAGGATTGCTCACTGTTGCAAATGCCATAGTGAAGTGCAATTGCCCGATTTTTTTGCAGCTTGTCTGGAAAGTAGGTATACTGATCAAAATTTAATTCGAGATAGGGAAGGATAAACGATTCATCGTAAAGGATTTTGGAATCAAAAAATGCATCCAGAACCTCAAAATCGATTTTAATTCCCAAAAGCATTTTTAAGAATGTATCGTCTTTCTTAAAGGTACTTGGCAGATTCTCAAACTTGGTGGATAGGTCGTAGAAATCATCCGACTTCAAGTAGGCAAAGGCATAGTATCGATCCTGCTGCAACTTTATAGAAAGTAGGGGATACAATTCCGATCCTTTGGCTACCAACTGAGGAGTCACGTACCTCGCCTCCTCGAATTTTTTACCCAATTTCTTTTTTAAAGCCTGAAAGGTCTCTTCTGAAGGATAGCAAGCAAATGCTTTCTCAAGTATAGTGAGGTCATGCTCCCAAGTGGTAAATAAATCCTCCCAACCGAATTCTACCCCATTTTCGATGGCCAAGCAAACATTGCTGGGGGTATTGCTAATGGGCTCCCAGTAGTAAATCTGCCCATTTTGATTCAGTCCATAAAGTAAGGGATCCTCATCCAATGGAAAAGATCCATGATTCTCTGATATAAAATACCAGGGATCCTCAAAAAACGAATGATCCATCATTTCTAACACGGAAGCATCCAGGTTAAAGGCATGTAGAAAAAATTCGTAGATAGGTTCTGGGTCTCTTTCGATGAAGTAGGCAAATAAAAGCGGATCAATAGTCAAAATTTGTCTCGCAAGAGCTTGCGTCTCCGGGGTGTTCCAATCGAATTCCTCGGAAACAAAATAGCAGGCTTCCGGATTGGCAGTAAGCGCAATGCGAACAATTGCCAGGTCTTTCTTTTGGTTGGCAGTTAAGTACTGCAGTACATTTCCATTGAGTGCCAGTACTTCTTTTACAAATTCATCAGCAAAGGGTTCGTCCTTTTCTAAGTATTTAAATGCCCAAGGATGCGCTTTCAATTGTTTCTTCAGTTCTTGTTCACCTAAAGCCTTTCTGCATGATTTGAATTGCAGGGGATACGAGGTGACTTCTAAAATCGAACGTGTGGTATCCACGTTTTTACTGAAAAATTCTTCGGGAAGAAAGACAACCTGGGTAGGGTCTAATTTTATCGCTTCCAAAATCTCGATTGAGGTCGGATTTTCATCTTGAGATTTAAAGACCTTTAGTTCCTCTTTAAATGCAGCATCAGCTGAATTCAAGATGGCATTAAACTTAATTTGTTTGCCATAGGAAGTGGAAGAAAAAAGTGAAAAAATCCCTCCATTAATTTTCGAAACATATTCTTCCACAGTTGCTTCAGTATAGATTTCAAAAGGTAGCAGTTTGAACGCTTCTGGATTTTGACGCAGTGCCGTCCAGTAAATCTCTGGATCAGACACAATTTTTGCATCTAGGTACCGAATCACCAATCCATTCAAGCTAACTGCCTCTTTTACAAATAATTTATCTGACTTCAATTCGGCGGAACAGAATTTAATCGCGATGGGCAGTTTTGGAAGGATGCCAAGCATAAATTCCCGATCCGCTAAAATCGACTTATCCGCAAACGTAATTGTGTAGGGGTTGGCATCCGTTAATTTAGCAAGAAACGCCTTGTCTTTTTTGAGCGAATCTGGGGCATAATACAGGACATTATTTTTATTTTTTGCCGCATAAACAAGCCTATCTGCCACCCCTTCACGCTCCATCATGTCCGTTGAGATGGACTTAATGTTGAATGGATTCTCCTGAACAAGTCTTTCGACCAAATCAAAATCGATCCTTCCATTCACATGAATTACCTCATCTGGGAGCTGATTTAACATCAAATTACCCTCTGCACTTTTCAGCGCTAGGTCTAAAAACGTTCGGTCGTGTTGAAATTGATCTGGAAGATTGGGGTAATTATTTGCCCCATCAAGCTCAACAGCTAGTCTTGCAAATGCCTCATTCCCTGCTAACTTTTTATTTTTTTCAATCAACTGGCCGTAGGAACCTATTTTTTCTTTGAGGTAGTTAAAACAGAAATCTTCATCCTTCAACAAGCGAGGGCTCGCATAGTCCAGAAGCCCATTTTTGATCAGTAGCGCTGCATCTTCACAGATAAATTCTTGATATCCTTCCATCAAACAATCTGAGTAGGACCAACCAGCGATAGGCCTGTAGCTCAGGTGACTGTGCAGGTAATCCATCAACTCTTTAAAAAATGTAGGGTCCGTTTGAATGGACTCGGGTAGCATATCAAACGTAATGTCGGCAGCTTGATTTTCGATAGCAATACAAGTCAGTTCCTTGGACTTGAACTCATCCGGCAAATCCCGGTAGTAATTCGAGTTGGCGATCATCACCTTCCTAAGTAGATTTTTATCGGTTAGATCAATTACTTCTACTAAACTCGAATCGTAATACCCATTTTCGATCGCAATTCTTTTGATGCGTTGAGAGGCAGTGAACTTCTCGGGGAGAAGTGGGAAGATTTCAGGATTGGCAACAATCAAGGCTTCTAGATTGGCTTCTTTCTTTAGCAGCGCTTCACTGGCAAAATGAATCTGATCACTATCCTCTTTAATAATTTCAATCAGTTTTTCTAACTCCTTGTAATGATCAAGAGGATGTTTGTTTTGAATAACCTCTTCTTCCTCCTCTTCGCTTTCATCTTCATCACCCTCCTCTTCTTCTACATCTTCTTCCTCAGTTTCGGAGTCCTCCCATTCCACCAAAATCTCCTCCTCTTCACTTGAGGAATCTTCCTCCGAATCTGCTACAACGAGCTCGTAAGTTTTATCATTAATGGTGAGCTGGTAGCTATATGCTTCGCCAACATTGGTCTCGTACAGGTCTTCTTCTCGGACGACTACATTGTTAGATAAGGCAAAAGCATCCAAATTTCCATCTTCATCCTGGAGATTTTCTGGCACTTCGGTCAATCCACCCAAATCGGTAATTTCTAGTTCTACACCATTGTCAAATTTTCCAGCACCATTAAACTCATAGTCAATCAGGTCCCTACTAAAATACTCATCCACTAGTTCGGTAGCGTCTATGCTTCCTTTCAAGAAACTTTTAAGCCCTTTGATAAGCTCTTTTCGATCGATTTTTCCAGTCCAATAGGAATCATTGAACCAGTTGACCCGATTGACTGAAACCGTAGCTTTTTTTACTTTATAGGTAAGTGAATAGTTTAGGTCCGAATAGGATTGGGTGTAATAGGTAATCGAAATTTGACTGAGATTTTTATCCGAATTGAGGGTCTCCAAAATCTCAGGGATGCTATCCTGATCCAATTGAATGTTTTCCTCCTTTTCGGATTGAAAAAAATCCAACCATGAGTTCTCTTCCTCCTCACTGGAATCCTCTTCTTGGGGATTTGAAAATGCATACACATATTTTCCTTCACAATAGAGTAATACAATTCCACTTGGGTTTTCCTCTTTAAATTCTTTTTTGGCCCAATTGGCCTCCTTTTTTCCAATCAAATTTGCTAATCCGGCCCAATCCTCGAGTTCCACACTTCCTAGGGTCTGGAGAAATGGATCTACATCACTTTCTCCCTTTAAGGTAGCCATCAACTCTTCTTTTTCGATGGTCAGCACCACGATCTCCTCATCTACCAAAAAATCCTCTAAAGCCCCAGAAAAAATGTCTACCCCATTTTCTGCAATAAAGGCGTCTATTTCCTCCTGAGTCATGGTATCGGCAGGTGAAGCAGAATCACCCTCCCCTTGGATTGCGGCCAAAAACGCTAGCGCTGCAGTTACGGCAGCTTCTTGATTTTCAAACTTGGGATTACCAGAAATTCTAAGTCCATTACTTGCCGCTTCAATCTGTTGGGGAGCGCTGCCAGCAACTTTAGATATAAAATCTTCATCCCTCGTGTAATAGCCGACTTTGATGGCTCCTTTAACGGTATTAAAAAATAGGTGCGTGCCTCTGCCTGCACTTACCGAAGGAATGTAGATGTCAAGAAAATTATCTTTATTTATTTTCTTGGCTTCAGCAGCTGGAAATGCTTGCTTGATGGAAGCAAAAAGCTGATCCTGTAGTGTTAAACCCGAGGAAGAGGGGGTTGTTGGTTCGGATGCCATAAGTAGGTGCTGTGGTTAGTAATTCTGAATCGACAGACCGTTTAAAACTTTTTAATGGTTTTAAAAATCTGTCTTTCTGAGAGTTAGTTTTTTTCCTTTTCTTGATTATTGAATAGCTATTTTTCCAACTTATAACTAGCCCAAATTTTGAAGATGCTTAGGAAAGTTACATAGGATCCTGTAGCTTTTCCTCGGGTTCGATTGGCTCGGCTAAATCAAATGTATGCAGGGTTTCATCGCATTTTGGGCATTCGACGTCCCTTAAGGTGTGGATTTCACTTAAATCACTTAAAAATGCTTCAGAACCTAACCCACTCCAATTGCATTTTGGACAAGTAAACCTTTCTGATTTATAGGTATGATAGTTGAATTTCATAGTGGCTAGATTTATAAATCTCCTGGAGACAAGTCCCCAATTGAATTTGGAAGGTTAGGATATGCGATTAACAAATCATTCATTGATTCTTCTAATGATTTGGAATAATCCTCTTCTGACTCGCTGTCTCCTTCTTCAATCGCGTCCATAATGCCAATTTGAGCATCTGCAGCTCTTTCTAGAAGCCATTTAGTTGTACTAATTACTTTGCAATAATCGAAGTTGCTAAACGATGTATAGTTTTGATCATTGATTGTTTTTACTGTTGACACAAAAAATATTCTGTTTTTTCTGCCAATTCCTAAACCTAATAATTCATTTGATGCTGCATTGTATATTCCTAAAACTGGATGATGCAATCCAGTTTTAAACATTAAACTTTTATAATCCACCTTGAGCTGTTTATCTAAAAATTTGAAAACTTTATCCACTACGCCCTTAGTATCTGATTTGAATGGAATAGCAAAAAGATGATCTAAAAACATAGACCCATACTTTTTAACATTTTCCGTGATTTCCGCTTCGTTTGCAAAAAAATATAAAGTATCAAGCATTCTTGGGTTTCGATATAGGTTTACCGCAATTCCCTCATCAATAAGTTCCTGCAATCCTTCACTAATTAGAGACTCCCCAATGCAAATTACGGATAGCCCGAGTGACTTTAGCCCGGAACCAAAGGATAAATCAGATCTTTCTTCTGCAAACGTTGCAAATCTTGCATTTTCACCATCCTCATCTGAAGTCCACCAAAAGCCAATTTGATCGATGAATTTAAAGGCAGAGGTGTTTAACCTATATCCAGCAGGCTTTAATTGAATACCAACACCGGGTTGTGGGGTTTTAAAATAGTCTACTAATTTTTGATACTCTTGCTGAGAGGGAATTTTCCAACCCTTAGGCGCCAAGCCCCTAGGATCATTAATGGCATACCAATTATAGAGGTAGCCATATTTAGTCCCATTGGCAGGGTCGTTATTGTAGTAACACCATGCCGGCACTTTATTTTCTATTGCCCAAAGCCATTCTGCTTCTGTTTTTGCCTGTTTTATGAGCTCCCCGTTTCTAAAAAAGGAAGTTTGCAAATTTAGCCTCATCCATTTTTGAGAATCAATTTCATAGTGGTCATAAATGGAAAATATACTTGCCTCTGCATCTCCAGACACTTGAAATTGTCCTACTCCGTTTATTTCTTTTGAATACTTGTTATACCCTATATAATGAATTAGTGTTCCATCACCAAGGTCCATTTTTGTTCTGCTCAATAAACAGATAAAATCAACAACAGCGCTAAATAACTCTCCTTCGTTTTTACACAAATCATCTTTTGCTACCCCTGAGGTATATTTTTTTATTACATCAGGCTTAAAAGCTATCAGCTCTTCAACTAATTTTTCATCAAAACATTGAAATTTCATTTGGTACATCCCTTGATCTAATGAAAGGATTAACAAGGATTTGTCGTCCTTCGAAACAAAGGGAAGTTTAAAGGAAATGGAGTTAGAATTTATAATTGAATTAACTACAATGTCACTACAATATTCTACTAACTTATCTTTAACAATTTCTAAAACTGGGTCAATTTCTGCTTCTTTAAAATCTACATCAAACCCATCTTCATGCGAATTATGCTCAGCAATAGCTTGGTCTATAAATTCATCCGAGAATAAGAAGTTTTTATTTTCAGAATCATTTTGTGCTACTTCTCGACCAGAAGACACCAAGTCATTAATTTCAGATGGAATTAGAAGCAGCTCTTGCCCTCCAAGTTTGAATAAGATTGATTCAAATTCAATATCTTCAAAGTCTACTTTATCCACCGTCTGCTCTGAATATCCATAGTAATCTCTCAATTCCCATACATCAATTTCATCCTCATCAGTCAAAACCTCATCGGGAAGAATATTCTTAACCATATAGAATTCAGCAGAATTGAGAACTTCTAAATCACAACCATTATCATGTTTGCCAGAATTTTCAAATCGCCAACTGACTTCTGGTTCATTCAATCCCTCATAAGTGCCGTATTTATACAGGTTAAGAAGTATTTCAATTGCACTCTCCTTGGTATGAATCGAAACCCAAGAAGAATCCTCCCACCAATTGGTCCTTTTAATTAGGATGCTTCTACCTTCTACTTCACACTTTTCAAGGGTGTCTCGAGAAACAAAATCTTGAGTGTAGATTTCTACCTCTACCGATTTATCTCCAAAAGAAGGATCTCGTAGCACTTTAATTGCTTTTTTAATCGCTTCGAGTTTTTCCTCAGTATAGGAAATATGGTCTTCTTCAAATAGTTTGTTGCCACTGACTTCCGGCACATTTGGTACTTTTTGAGGGACCTTGGAAGTTCCTTGATAGCGTATTTTTGAACAACCATTTAGTTCACACCAATTATTTAGCTCATTCAAAGTTTTCTCTTCATCAGGCTGAGTCATTACAACTTCCCCTTCTTTTTGGTAAGCCACCTCAACAATTAACCCATAATTCTTAAGAAATTTTTTTTCCAAGTTATTCACCTTCAAGGAAGCAATAATTGAAATATCATCCCCTTTTGACTTTCTTATTTCAGACAGTGTTTTTGAAACATCTATGGATTCTCTCTTTTCATTTAAAAAAATAAGGGTTAAAAAAGGAAACTTGTTACTAAATTCTTTTTGAATGGTTTCTATTTTTTTCTTACCATTCATTGATAATTCTGTAGCCATTGTATAATTATTGAGTTATTCTTTAAAATCTTCCTAGTCTATTCCCTACAGTATTTCTGGCATCTTTTTATTTCGATTCTCATCTGGCCAAAATCACACACCTAGAATGAATATTCAACCATTTTCTTAATTTTTAGGATGCCTTTAAATGGGTTTAGCTCATTCAAGATAAACTTTTGAATCAAATTAAAAACCTTTTTAAAAAACAATAGAAACTAATATTTGTTTTTAATTTTTAGCTGTCAAAACAAAGAAACAATAATTACCAGGCAAACCATTAAAGCATTTTTAAGGGGATTAAGGATACAGAAACTGAAAATAGAAACAATGGAAGAAGTTGAAATTGGTGATCAAATCTGGATGACTCGAAACCTAAATGTGGACAAATTTTGCAATGGCGACCCCATCCCTCACGCAAAAACAGATGAAGCTTGGGAGATGGCAGGTGAAAACGGAGAGCCAGCTTGGTGTTATTATAATAATTCCCCAGACGAGGAGTTTGGCAAACTCTACAATTGGCATGCGGTGAATGACCCGCGAGGATTAGCACCTGAAGGATGGAAAATACCATCTAATGAGGACTGGAGTAGTATGGCAGACTTTTTAGGCGGCGCGGATTGGTGCGGCATACAATTAAAAAGCACCAGCTATTGGGTTGACGGTGATTGGGATGAAGATGGAAACGGCGCTAACGAAAGTGGTTTTTCAGGTCTTCCGGGCGGTCTACGCTATGACTATGGCCCATTCAGCTACTTTGGTGAGCAAGGTTACTGGTGGAGTTCTTCGGGGAATAGTGACAGTGCTTTGTCCCAATTCCTGCTTTATGATAATGACGGTTTGTACGGGGAGCATGTGAATACGGGATTTGGATTATCAGTTCGTTGCCTTAAGAAGTAGGGTAGACAATCCATTACAATTTAATTGGTGTATTCTTCAGTTTGCACCTCGCCAAATGAAAGTTTGGGTAACATTATTATTTGTTAGATAACAGTGATTCAATCACTAGCACTAGTATAAAATTTGTATACATAACTCCATAACACTTAAAAAATGATGACAGATCAAGAAATTTTCGATGAATTAGGACAACTAGGATCTTTGCTTGGCTTATTTGTTCAAATGACGAGTATCGATGGGAATACTGAAGAATCAGAAATTCATGCGGGGATCAAGAGCTTCCGCAGATTTACAGATCAAGATGTGATACCCTACATCGAGAAGTATTTTGCTTTAGAAGAAAAATTAGGAAAAGAAAGAATGTTTGAGTATTTACAATCATCGTTAGCTTTTTTCAAAGAAAATTTGAGCGCGGCAATACGTGTGGCGATAATGAAAGAATTGGAAGAGATTGCTAAATCGGATGGGGTAATTCATAAAAATGAAGGAATCCTTTTCCACTATGTTGCGAAAGAACTAGGTATTGAACTAAAATAAGCTTTGAAAAGACTCTTTTCCTAGAGTTCAAGTCAATATAGGATTGAAAGGGCTCCATAAATGGAGCTCTTTTTTTGGAGAATGATCGTCTTGAAATGGCTACTTGACCATTTACTACGCTTCCTTTGGGAATTTTTGCAATTGATATATGCTATAAAAATTACCTTAACTCAAATGAACATAGGTAGTTATTCATTTAGTTTGATATCAAACTGAAAATTATTTTGAAATCTAATCCAAAACAAAATCAATGTATACTATTGAATTCAGGGCCTGGATAGGGCATATAGATGAAATCAACACGGAAGATCCGCTTGAGTATTTCTCAAAAGAATTTTCAACAATTGAAGAGGCAAAACGCCTGATCAATCCAGATGCCTGTATCCTTTGGGATGAGGGAGAATGGCAGGGTGAGTACCTATCAATTTCCTTCAAATCTAATCCAGGAATCTTTGACTCCGAGGGTAAAAAAGTCTCTGAATGCAGAATCACTGATTACAAATACTATAGTTTTGAGTGGGTGGATGTATGATCTAATTTAAAATAATAAAAATGAACCCATTACGCTAGTAAACATACTATATATGGTAAGATTTTAAGGATAAACCTATTAAAAATTGATACGACAACTATGAAAAATAATGAATTCTATGATCACCCATCCGAGTTACACCGAAGTGAAAATGAAAAAATAGCCGAAACAATTCGAAAAATTAGTGCTCTCATTCGTTTTTACACCGAGAATCTTGAGTTAGAAAAAGAGACCTTAAATTCCTTGGAATACAAACTAATCCCAGAAAAGCATAGGCACCTCAGTTGTGTGATCGAATTAGAAAAATCAAATCAAATTAAGTTTTACTTTAAAACAACCAATGATAAGTATATCCAAAATACTGAAAAGGATGGCTTCTTGGCAAAAAACTTTGAATATGTAGAAGGTCATATACGGCTGATTGGTAATCCGGAATTTGGAGAAGTGCTAAAAGCCGTGACTAGTTTCTATGATGCGCTCACCTACTGCATGCTTAATGGAGGCATTTCGGAGGTTAAGGAAGAATTCATTTACTATGTAGGGTTAAATTACTATGCAGATCATCCATTTAATGAAGCCAAATATGATATGGTAATTCAATCACTAGAGTCTGCAAAAGACATTTTATTAGTAAGGCCTACTATTGAAAAATATTTCAAAGTTATAGAGGAGTGCCATTCTGTTTCCAGTGATTTGTTAAATAGCGCAATAGAACTAATAAATAAAGAGCAGCTGATGCTCAATGAATTAGGACTTAAACATGTGGGTATTTTGGCTATCGCTCAAGTTCTGAGAGAAAAACTTGAAAAAAATAAAATAGACCAAAAATTATACGAGTATGCAATTGCAAGACTTAGAATAATTAAACTCAACTCCAATCACAATAACAACCGCCAAGCACTGGTTTCAGTGATGCTTCTTACTAATTAACAGAATTTTTCGGTAAGACCTGCTACCCACTGGGGTTGATTTTGCTTTTGTCATAAATACGATCTACAAAAATTGTAAAAAGTAAATTCTGAATTTTCTAAGTTGCAATGCGGAAAATTGATTTGTTTAAAGCAGAGGTAGACCTGATATCTCTCCAAAATTGTTAGAAATTTGGTTTACCGGATAATCTCCTCAAAGTGCTCATAAAACATCAGCATCGCAAGCATATCAAACTTGTAGTATTTTTTTTTAGCCTATTTAATCAAACTGGTGATTTGACATCCCACAATTGACTCAAGCTGCGAATACTGCCGATCTCATTTTCGAGAAGAATCCCGTCTGATTTGGCAATTTCCAACAACCAATTAAGAACAGAATTAGCAAAAGTTTCATTAAACCAGGATTGATCTTTTAACCAGTTTGCATTTTGTGAAACTTGATGCATTAGTCTTTTATCGATCTCTGATTTTTCTGAATTATCTTGAATAGATTGATACCAATCAAAAGCTCTGTTTAACTTTTTTTTCACATCAGAATCCATGTAGGGAACGCCTTCTCCTATCCAGGAACTGAAAAGAATCTCAGAAATCTCAGTTATTTTTTTAACTTCATTTTTTGATAAATCATAATCCGTAAGCTCTGCTTGGGCTATAAATAAAAAATTAGTCACATCCACCCAATCGTACCCATCGGATTCTCCTTTTAACCATTTAGCATATTCAGGATTTAATTTCATAGCTGTTTTACGTTGTGGTAGCAAACAATCTAAGTAAGAATTTAAACTTAAAAAATCGCAGTATCGGAAAAAATACCAACTATATCTAGAGGAAAACCTGATTCAGCTACTCTTTCATCGGATTCTTTCAAATCATATTTCTTTCCAAAACGGTCATGTCTACATACTGTAACTTACCGTAAGCTTACCGCATGCGCGGTAGAAACAAATTTACTGAATTGAGGGAAGTGTGTGATTAGGCCCAGAAGCTACCTACCCTGGATTGAGAACTTTTTTCAATCTTCATCCGGCTCAATATGTACAAAACTAATTTGCCCAATTCCAGGGTAATCGGCATCGTATTGAATGTTGTCATAGCAGATGCCCAAGACCAGATCCAAGTCAATTGTGCCAAAGCCAAATTCGTCTACTGCTACAAACTTTAACCCTAACTTTTGTGGAATAAATATTTCAGTTGGTGGCAAGGTAATCTCGTACTGAAATGACTCAGAGGTGGCTACTGAAACTAATTTGTTAGTCGGCTCTATTTCTGGCATGTATTGTCCATAGTCGCTAGAAAGGTTTAAATCATTCTCATTTTCCCAGTCGTCTGGAAAATATTTTTGTAAATAATCATCATAACTACTCTCAAAAATTACTTTCCCACCAAATTCAATTTTTAAGAAAAGCTCATCTTTAAGGATTCCAGTTGCATGAGAAACAGAGGGCAATTCAAAATATCCCTGCAACTCCAAGACTTCTACACAAAACTGGTCCCAATTCCATGCACTACCTCCATACTCTTCCTTATAAATTTTTGCCTGCTCCTTTGAAATAAACCCTTGAATAAACTCTGAACCTATACCCTTTAAAGTAATAATTAATTGCTTAGCTAAGTTTCCCATTTACTTTTAGATTAGTTAAAGTTAAGTAATAAAAACATTTCGAAAGAGAATACCAAATACAGGGTTAGGTAAGATTATTGTAGTATTTTATCAATACCCTGACCCGGATGAAAAGAAAGAAATACTTCGACTTAAATCAAAAAAAATATAGTTTTGGGTAAGGAGATTTGATAATCAAGGATTATAAATAAAATTGGTTTTTCAATACTACCCATTTTGTTTAAATTAGAAATTAACCCTTGTTTCATAATGAAAGAACTTTTCGCTGTTTTGGTTACCCTCGCAATCCTTGTATTGGTTATCTATGCCATGGTTCGCATAGTCAAGAAGGTATTTTCTTGGATTCTCCCTAAGAATAGTCCAACTCCACTCAGTCCTGTACAAGCCTCCCTTCAGGTGCTAGACCAAAAGGCTAAAAAACAAACCAAACCTTCAGCAGTACCCAGAAGTTTGCCTTCCTCCAACGCTAAAAAATCTTCCAAAAAGTCTGCAGATTTACCAAAAAAGGGGTTTTCATCGCTAAATGAAGAAAAAGAATTCCAAGCAATTATACGAGCAAAGGCTACCAAGGTAGGAATATTAGCAGCTGTAAAATTTGTCACCCAAACGATGGGATGGGGGCTAAAAGAAGCCAAAGATTACTGCGATCGGGTACTTGCTACAGCCCCAACTGCCGACCAAAAAACGGCGCTGCCAAGACAGGCTGCGCCTTCGGGAGCTGCACTTGGGCCGGTCAGCCTAGAAAAAATAGCAGGTGATGGAAAATTGGAAACTGGCAAAGGACTCCTAGAACAGACTGGGTGGAACTTAAATACAGACAAGCCCTTTGGGGATCCCCTAAAAGAGGAGGGCAAAAAAGCACCTAAAAAAGCTCCCGAAAAGCCTTCCCTGTCCCAAAAGGCCTCGGCTAGTGGTTCTCCTTCCCCAGAAAAGGGGAGTTCTTTTGACCTAGAGCATGAGATACAACAACTTATGAAGCGTACTGGTTGGGATTATGCCACGGCCAAGAAGTATTGCGAACAGGCAATTCAATATCAGCAGCAAATTGAGGCACCCAGCCGCCTTAAAAAATAGTAACTAACCTAGGAACCCAAAAAACCATCCCAAACTCATATTTCCATGGCGAAGACAATCCAAGATCAACTAGCAGAAAGGATAAAAACTAAATTTCCAGATGCAGAAGTCAAAAAAGTAAACAAGGACAACTTCCTGGATATCCACCTTCCTGGCGTCCATCCCAAACGAGGTACCCACCTATTTTTCAATACTTCAGGAGGAAGCATTAAAGTAGGATTTTATTGCCGAGAGGAGGAGTTTACGAAACAAGTCTTGGCCAAAAGCACTGATTTGGAAGCCTACAGCCAGGGGATTCGTCCCAAAGGCAATCCAGAATGGAAAACGGTAGATGCCGCAATAGTTGCAACCCTTGCCTTTGTGGAGAGCTTGAGTGGTAAAACAAAAAAAACACAAACTCCTCCAAGTAAAGAGGCCCCAAAACCAAAAAAAGAAAAGCCAGTCCCAACCAATTCCAAGGCAGAAGAGCTTTCTGACTTTGACTTGACTGAATTTGATCTAGAAGGTAGGGCAGTAGGCAGGAAAGATGCCCCTGCTAAACCCTCGCAAAAGGAAAAGGAAACCTCCGAATTCGATTTGAATACCTTTGATTTATCCACCTTCGGTCTTGAAGGGGACCCTGCTCCCAAAACACCAGCAGCAAAGGTGCCCAAAGGAAAGCCTGCTGATACCTCCCTAGCAGACGAAACAGATCGCTGCTTGGATGATCCAATTGCCTTCCTCACCTGTGTTCAGCAAGTACGCAATTATTACCTCGGGCTTTCCACTAAATCTACCACCTACCGAGGTGCTTATGAAGAAACCTTGAGAGAATATACCAATGCAGCCGTAGTGCCTCGGATCACCAACGAGATGCTCCGGTTTGCTCATGAAGACGGAAACTTGATTGAGTCCCTTTTGCTTGGGCCCATGCTACAAGCAGAGGAGATCTATGACAAGTCCTACACAAATCACAATGATTACATTTGTGGCTTGAGCAAGGTGATCTCTGACCTCATTGCGCATTGCAATGTAGGGCTCTTCCTAGACACCCTTGAATTTTTCATGTACTTGGGAGACCTACTCGAGGAAGCAGAATCTTATGGTGGATCATTGGCTCCCCAAGACCGGTATTTTATTCTTTTCTTGATGCTCAAAGCAAGCCCAGACCAAAAACTAGATAACCTAGAGATGGTCTTGAGTAAGGGGGCAAAATCCCGCAATGCAAACAATGGCTGTGATGTAAAATCGTTGGTTCTCAAGGCTTCGGGTAACTTCAACCAATTGAGCAATGAAGAAAAGTTGGGGCTTATCCTGTATGACTTTATTCTTTGGGATGAAAAGCCCGGACTGGATATCAAATTAGTAGACAAGGCTGCCGCCAGAGCCATTTTTACACTAGTTACCCAAAATGCAGCTCTTGGAGAAGCGCTTGTTGGTGGCTTTAATGACAATGCCTCCTTTGAAGTCTTTCAGTTTTTTAACGTGGAATTTAATCGGGCAGGATTTCATGCCTTCTGTTTGGCACGTTGGAAAGAACTATCTTCCGAATGGAATCCACTCAAACTGCAGCTACTGTTGGATAGAGTCAAACGAGATTTCCATATCAGCACCTACACCAACAATCCCGTCTTGAAAGATTACTTGAAAATCTACGAAGGGGTGAGGGTACTCGATCTCTCTGAAGCAACAACTAGTGAGCTGGCAGAGATGATGGGGGAAAAAGAAACGAAAGAAGCCGCCGCTCCCAAGAGACAAAAGGCCGTTCCAAAGCAGAAGAAAAAGAAGACTCCCTATACGCTTGACAAGTCAACGAAAACCTTAGATATCACCTCCCTTCCGCATTGCATCCTATTTGTCATTCTGCAGGTAGGGTGGAAATTAGACAATTATACCCCTGAAGAACTAGCAGACATCAAGTCTACTGCCGTAACCATGGGGGAATGGTTTGACTTGGATCAAGACGAATGCTTGGAAGTACTAGACGAAACCCTTGACCTACTAAAAAAATGTAAAACTATCTTTGACATCAAAGAGCTTGCTGATTTAGTGAGTGAAAATTGTGTGGTGATCAACATGAATATTTCCAGTGAGGGGGTTAGAGAGGACATCATTCGCTTTATGAATGACTTAGCAAATGCCGATGGTAAGGTGACCGAAGAAGAGGAAATAAACCTGAATTACTATTCCATATTGATCAGACTTGGAGGGGCAATGTTTACCGAAGAATAAAAAACATATAAGAATTAGGCTAGCGCGAACGGCAAGTTTATTTTGGATTAAGCTTAAACCAATAAATTAGAACTATGTCTAATGAAGAGAAGTTTAATAACATTCGAATAGAATCCGATACCAAAATTCATGCAATCAAGTACCTGAATTTGGATGGGATGGATTGCCGATATGAATTTTGGGAATGGGATGGGGTGGAAGCAGAAAGTTTGATTTTTTGCACCCCGGATCTGAAGGAAGTTACGGAGACTTATTTCCAGAAATTGATTGAATTGATTAGCAATACGAATGCGGCAGCACCTGGAAAATTCACCTCAAAATCAGACCCGGAATACACCTACCTGAATTTCAATTTTACCGTGAAATAAGGATCTGTTGATTAACCTTTTTGTATACTAATTGGAATAGTTGTTTCAATAATCACCCGGAGTAACAGTAGTCAAAACAACTCTAGTATTTTGTGGTTAACTAATTTGAATAGTTACTATTGAAGTTAAATTTAGTTAGCTCTATTTGTTCTACACCCTTTTTCAAACTACTGCACTAGCCTCTGATTACTATGGATGACTTTGCCACTTCTTTTGGGTCTTTTTTAGTGTATGGGGCTTTGATTTTTTTAGCCCTCACAATAGGGATTAAAGTTCTCTCAAAATTCAACTCACCTGCTAATTCAGGCTCCAGTTCTCGAGGTAAAAAGCCCGCTCGGAAACCCCAAAATAAACCAGCTAAACGGGCTCCAGGTAAATCTTCATCCCCGAACAAAAAGCCTTCAAAACCTACCTCTTCCAAGAAAAAGACTACGCCACCGAGCTCTTCCACACTAGAGATGGAAGACCTAATTCGGGAGTTCGATCCAGAGCCTGTAAAAACCATTCCTTCCCTTTCTGTAGATGCTCCAAGCATCCCTTCACCAGAAAAAAGGAGTGATTTTGACTTAGAATACGAAGTAAAACAACTGATGGCACGAACGGGATGGGATTACAGCACTGCAAAATCCTATTGCCAGCTCAGCCTAGATTACCACAAAAAAGTACGAGCAGGAGCAACACTGAAAAAATAACACCTATCACATCTCTTTTGCCTACCCAGGCAAAGAGGCAGACCCAAAAACCATCGCTATGGCCAAGACAATACAGGATCAACTCGCAGCAAAAATCACCGCTCACTACCTTGACGCCGAAGTAAAAAAAATCAACAAGGATAACTACCTGGATATCCACCTTCCAGCCGTGCATCCCAAGCGTGGCACCCACTTATTTTTCAATACTGCAGGTGGCGTCATTAAAGTTGGCTTCTATTGCCGAGAGGAGGAATTTACCCAAGAAATCTTGGCCAAAAGCCCTGAATTGGAAGCCTACAGCCAGGGAATTCGTCCCAAGGGCAATCCAGAATGGAAAACAGTAGATGCTGCTTGTGCTGCTGCTATCTCTTTTGTGGAAAGTTTGAGCGGTAAAGCCACACCTGTACGTGCTGCCGGTACTGGAAGCGGAGGATCTACCCTTCTTCAACGCATCAAAGCCGCTTATCCAAAGTGCAGTGTCAATGAAGAGAAAGGGTATGCTAGCTTTACTTTTAAGGCTGCTTTTCTGTACGAGCTACGCATCCAAAAAGGGTCGATTCGGCTTTTGGCTGCCAATTACCCACAGAAGGCCTCCGTTGCAAAGAGCCTAGAGCTTATCGCACGGCATCAACTTGCTGATAAAACGGTACAAGATCGCTATCCACTGCTCGTAGAGCCGGGCAAGGTCAGCCCTGACAAGTTAACCGTTCGAATAGAGATCCCTTACCAAGCTTCCGACTTACAAAATGAGGGCTTTATCAGCCAGGTGATCGCCTGCTGTGAGCAGTTCCACAGCGCACTGATGCCCCTGATCAATGGATTCCAGTCGCAGCCGGTAGGAAAGCTCAAGGAGGTCATGTCTGACGGTTCGGCTCCAAAGTCCAGCGGAATAGAAAAAGAGACTGCAAAAAAAGAAACTCCTCCAGCACCAGCATCTCAGGAAGATGCCCTTACGGATTTCGATTTGACCGAATTTGACCTAGAGGGAAGGCCAATCGGAAGGAAAGAAGCTCCAAAGGCGCCTCCCAAAAAAGAAGCAGAAAATCCTGCACTTGATTTGAATACCTTTTTGTCCAGCTTGGGAATGGAAGATGAACCTACAGCCAAAACTGCAGGAGATCAAGCCAAAGAAAATCCAGAGGCGGCGAAGTTTGACGAATCAGACCGTTGCTTGGATGATCCAAGGCCATTCTTAACCTGTATCCAATTGATTCGCATTTATTATTTGTTCCTTTCAAGTGATTCGAACACTTACAGAGCTTCCTTCGAAGAAACCTTGCGCGAATTTACAAAAGCAGCCGTAGTGCCACGGATATCCAATGACATGCTTCGCATTGCACACGAAGATGGCAACTTGATTGAGTCCCTTTTGCTTGGGCCCATGATGAAAGCAGAAGAAATTTACGACAAGGACTTTGCTACCCACAACGACTACACCCGATCTTTGGCTGGGCAGATCGAAGAACTTCTGCCATTCTGCAATACAGGGCTCTTTCTAGACACCCTTGAACTGTTTATGTACTTGGGAGATATGCTCGAGGAGGAGGATTCTCCAACAGGAGCTCTAGCTCCTCAAGACCGATATTTTATTCTTTTCTTGATGCTCAAAGCAAGCCCGGAACAAGATTTGGAATACTTAGAGATGGTCTTAAACAAGGGGGCAAAATCCCGTAATGCGAAGAATGGCTGTGATGTGAAAAGCTTGTTGCTCAAAGCATCGGGCAACTTCGGCCAACTGAATAACGAGGAAAAGCTGGCCCTAATGCTCTATGATTTTATCCTCTGGGATGAGCCCAACGAAGGGCTCGACATCAAGTTGGCGGACATTGCCGCTACAAAATCCATCTTTACAAAAGTTACCCAAAATGCCGCTCTTGGAAACCAACTTTTGGGTGGCTTCAATGACAATGCTTCCTTTGAAATCTTCCAGTTTTTCAATGTGGAGTTTAACCGAGAAGGCTTCCATCAATTCTGTTTGGAACGGTGGAAGGAACTTTCTAGCGAATGGAATGCCCTCAAACTACAGCTCCTGATCGAAGGAGTAAGGAGAGACTTTCATCCCAGCACGTACATCAATAATCCTGTCTTAGATGATTACCTAAACATCTTTACAGGCGTAAAGACGGTTGATTTGACCGCAAAACCCGCAACAGTGAAAGAGGAGGAAGACGAGGAAGAGCTAGAAATAGAACAAACCCCATATTCTATTGATGAAGTCAATAAGACCGTAGAAATGTCTGTTTTTCATCAGATTCTATTTCTCATCTTATATGTAGATGGAAAAACGGACAACCATACAGACGAGGAGATTGCCGATGTAACTTCCACAGCCGTAACCATTGCGGAATGGTTTGACAAGGACGAGGATGACGGCTGGGAAGTGCTCGAAGAAACCTTTGAGGTACTTCAAAAATGTGGAGAATTATTCACAAGTCAGGAGCTCAGTGACTTTGCTATCGAGTGTTGCTTTTCCATCCACGAAAACATACGTAATTCTAATGCTAGAAAAAATGTCATTCGCTTTATCACAGATCAAGCAAAGGCTGACGGTGAGATTAATATGATGGAAGAAGTAACTATAGATCTATGGTCTCTAAAAATTATGGCCGGAAGACTTCCTAGGGTGAATTAAGAGCTGCCGGAGCCTGCCTGTCGGCAGACAGGCCTGCCTACCGGAGGCTTTGCGACTTGGCGCCCTTGCGCGCGATTAATTTATTTTCTTGTAATGCACAGAGCTGCAAAGGGAAAAAATGCAATAGAAACTTTGCAGGCTGCCTACAGCAGGCAGGCTTGGCGCCTTTGCGCGCGATTAATTATTTATTCTCGCAAAGACGCAGAGAACTGCCTGCGGAGACCTGTCCGGCGCAGCGGATAGGCCCGCCTACCGAAGGTAGGACACAAAGTAAAAAAAGGACTAGTTATTCCTCTTCAACAATCAATCCCATTCCTCATCATAGTGGTGTCGATCAATCGCATCCTCAGGCGCGTCAAAGGCTGTGGCTGGCCTGCCATCCTGCTCATAGGCTTGGCAGTAATCACAATTATCGGCTGCACTACAGAAGCCAATTTTTTCCAACCATTCCCCTGTTTCGTCATTGAAATAGGTGTCGTACTTACTTGAATATCCCATGATTTTTGAGTTTAATTGAACTAGCTAATTAGACTGCATGGCGCTGCTTCCTAAAGTGGGGAAGACAAAGAATTTCTTCTCTGAGTCCACTTGCTACCTTGCCTTTTTTAGAATTTTTATCTCCAAAGAGCCTCTAAAACAACTTTTTTATGGCATTTAGCTTCGGGATTTGACAAAACTTTGCCATACTGGGAAAGGCCACCATTGTAAAGGCCACCATTTTCCCGTAGGTGCCTCAAAGTAGGGTAAAACATGTTTTTCTTTTTCAAGTTCACCCCCAACACGTTGCTTTTTAAACCCCTGTTCTCTCCAAAAAGCTTCGGTCAACAACATATTTTGGTAAGCCTCCATCTTTTGGGTCACGAGGTAAACGTCAAGCAACTCATCTACTCCCATTCGCTCATAGTAAAATAAGTCATCAAAGTAAAGTATACCCTCTGTTCTAAAGAAACTATCCCCTAAATAGGTGATTTTCTTACCATCAAACTTGAGGTCCCAGGGTTGACCAAAACACCATTCATACCCTTCAGCTGACAAAGGTCCAAGACTTGCAAAGCGGGACCTAAGGGTGTAAACCAATTCCTTTATCATCCTTTATTTGTTTATACAGCTTCCTTTTATAAAAAAGACTTGATTAAAGTTAGACCATCTATGATTACACCAGTGGCTCTATAGGTGCATGTCAACACAATAGAAGATCAGAGACAATCCATAGTTTACAGCTACTAAATTGAACTTCAAGCCCCATTTTCTTTAGTCCCTAGTGGAAAGGCAGCTAATTCTAAGGTTCAATCTGCTTTATTTGCCCTTCCGGTAGGGCAATTTTATTTCAATAACCCCCGCCGTTTCAGTTCTTGCAGGCAAGCCTTATCCCAGCGGTCGGCTGCTTTTCGAGCCTTTTTTTCATAGCTATTGTTCTGGTAGCCGATTTGCTTCAGCTCCTTGTCATAAGCCTTATCCTCCTGGCTGGTCCGAATATCCAAAAAGTGCTGGTATTCGTGAATCAGCGTGTTCACCACTTCCTTCAAGTCCACGTGACTTCCCCAATACAGCGTGATGGTCTTGGAGCGCTGCTGGTAAGTCCCCATCACCTTGCGATGTCGGTAGTAACGCAGCGAGAGGCGGGGACCTGTCCTGCTTCCCTTGGGTAGCCCGAGGTGCTGCATGCACCAGCGGATCACCTCGCGAGCAAAGGCCACCTTAGGAATCAGTACCACTTGACTTGTAGCAGCAGCAGAGCCCTTAGATTTCCCTTTAAGCGCATCAGAAAGCACCCAAATGAGCCAAATCGCGGCACAAATGCACCATAAGGCGATACCTTCTTTTTCGGAAAGGGAGGGGAATAAGGCGATGAGCATGGACTTCTAATTAATTTTTTTACAAAGTTAAAGTCCACATTTTAAACCTAATCTCAATTTGCAAGCTTGTAAATCTTCTAACTTTTTTTCAGGGTTATCTACTTTTGAAAAGCCATCAGTCAACCCAAAAAGCCTGGCAAATAGGAAGTAACTATCTTCAAAAAATACGTTTATGGTCTGCTTAAAGTATCCCCTTTCAAATCTCGTTGGTCTTCGAAATAGCACGTATGAATTTTAAAACTAGAATCTTTAGTCTCTTTGCCACACTACTTCTTTCCTGTCATCATCAGAAACGCATTGTTGAAGATCAATGGATGCACTGGGAAGAAAGACAGGTTAGCAAACAAGTTTATGACTCCTTGTTGCGGATGCATACCGAGCAATTTGTTCGAAACTATCAAGTAGACACCACCTCAACACGACATAAGCCATGAAAATTGAAAGAACAGACTTCTTTTGGAAGACCTTTTTCAACCAAAACCCAAGATTTGTTGGATTTGGAAATCTCGCTGCTAGTACGATGATCCTAAGTGATGCCTTTGAAGTAGATCCCTCAAGCGATACCCTCGAAGTGATGTTTCAATTAGAAAAAGTGGGCGCTACCTGGATGGAAAAGTTAACTGCCGAATCCTCGGAAGCTACGGAGCTGGTGTTTGTCCCAGGGTATGCAAACTACCCAATCCTACACCTAGCGAAGGCCCATTCCTTGACTAGCAGAGAGGCCATCTTTTACATTCCCTTGGCAGGGGATCACCTCTACTTTGAAAATCGAGCAGTTTGGAGCAAGAACCTCCGCGAAAGATTGCTGATCTATCAAACCCTTATTCGATCATTCCCAAAGGTTTATTACCGCAGCAACTTCATTTCTACCCAAGAAATCGAAGAAGTACTGCAGTTAAATCTATCCAACTCAGGAAGCTGATTTACAATATTTTAAACTACAAATTATCCTAAAAATAGTTTCCGAGTTTTGGAAAAAATCAACTTCCCTCAGGTAAACCCTATTTGAAAATTTATAAAAAATTCAAGAATTAAAATTCCTCAAGAATCAATTTTAATGTAAGACTTAGGATCTTTAGCAGGCTCATTACCGATCTGGTAATAATTGCTAGCCTTCGAATCTTTAGGATTGATCTTTTCAATTCGGGTGATTTGATAGTTTCGTGCCATATCCTCCCCTAAGGCTACTTCAAAATCTGTGTTTATTTTATTAATTAACGCACTGATTCCTCCATCGTATTTAGTTAGTATGATTTTATCAATGGATTGCTCCATTTTTTCTTTTTTACTAGCAAAGGTAGGATCATGAAAAGCATTCAGTCCGCTCGTTTTGATGTAGTTTTCTTTGAATTGAGTGATGAATTCCTTTGAAAAAAAGTCACCAAACTCGATTTCTTGTCCTGATTTTTGTTTCATAAAAATCAGTTCATACAATATTCTTCCTTGAATGCCAGCCGTCGATTGAATTTTTAGATTGCCGTAATTTCTAAATCTAAACTCCCTTTTTTGTCCTTCAATGCTGAGCACAGGGATGTCTAAGTCCAACTTCCACTTGGCACTAAATCGCATGAATCGGCTAATGTTTCCAATAATTTGCAAGACCTGGATAATTATCAATTTATCTACGCCAGCGTGGAGAAATTCCTCAATGCATTTTTCACAAATATCTCCGGTCCGTATTTTGAGATGCACCTCACTTTTATCTTCACAAAAATCATTGATGCAACCCAAGTGGGGATTTCCCATCTCAAGTCCATGTACTTTTTCCATGATCTCCTCTTTACTTTTACCCCATTTGTGATGCAGCAAAGTGATCACTACGTGGTAAGCAATGGGGTAACGAACATCACTACCTTTTGCAAAAAAATCCCAGTCTTCACAGTGAACAAAAATGTTGTTCTTCCCTCCATAATCCGCCCCACTAAACCAAAGGTCCTCATTCCCGTGATCAGATAAGACAACCACATAATCCTCAGGATTTACTTTATCCTTATCTTTTTTTTCTCCTTGAAAACTTGCTCGAAAATCCTCTGCTTGTTGAAAAAAGGCATCCCAAGGTTTTAAAATTCTTTTGGGTTCCGCTGGTTTATCCATTTCAACGTCTACCACCTCCGATTCCTTCGAATTAAATTGAAAAGCCAATCCAGAAGCTTCCTTGATCGAACCGAGAAGGTTAAATACATCGTTAAATTTTTGTTTGGAAACCTCCGGAGACCGTACCAACCATACATTTATTTTCTTTGCCTCTGGGTTACTTCCTTGGGTGGTAACTTTGGTTTTCATCCGCTTTCTGGTTTGGAGTAAATAAATTTTCCCAGTCTAAATTCGCAAATTTTTATAAATTTCTCCCGCGATGGTAACTATTTCTTTTAGCTGCTTGGGGTGGATGCGGTGGCTAATCATTTCATAGATCGGGTACTTCTCGATGATGCAATCTAAATTCCAGCCAGCACCGATCAGGTAGGCCGACACCGAGGTAGATGCCAGCAGGTGATTAATTTCTTGGTTGGAATAACTCTGGGAAACATTTTCATAGCCATCGCTCACGAGGATAAGTAACAATTGCCCTGGGCGTTTCAAGTTGCACAAATAGTTGATCCCTTGCCCAATCGCATCATACAACGCTGTATGCCCCTGGAACTCGATTTGTTGCAAGGCACTGGAAATAGATTTCATCTTCTTTAGCTCGGATATGGGATAAATTTGCGCATTAAAGAAGCCGAGATGCAGACTATCCTCCAACTGGGCAGTAGGTTCTTTTTTGATTTTTTTGAAATGACTGAGCAGGTGTTTTTTTAAGTCGCCTGCAAAAGGCTTCATGCTCTCGCTGCTATCGAGCAAGAGTAAATAGTGGATGGATTCCATAAATCAGTGTTCTTTAGGAAAGTAAACCCAGTTGCGAGACTTCGCATATACCCCCATTTTCAAAAATTGAGGCGGAAAAATGACCTGGGAAAAGTTACATGCTGATTAGCCACTACCCTAGGATAGTAGCCAATCGCTTGCTTCGTTTGTATTCCTGATAGGCTTCAAAGCTGAAGTCCTGGAGTACAATGCCTGCCTGGGCATAGGAAGACTCCTCCGAAGTAAAGACCGAAGCCTTCTGAAACTTTCTTAGGCGATCATTTTCCTTTTTCAAAACGAGGTTGTACCTGCCAAACTTTTCAAGGTAGAGACGTTCCAATGCCTTGGGGTCTTGTCTTAGTTCATCCAAGTAGGTGGTGAAGAGCATCCTTCCGGCTACTTTGCGGGGGATGCCGTGCTCCTCCACCAACTTGGTACCAGGGAGATCGGACTGGAGGCTAGCGAGTGCCTGCTCGCTGATCTTTCCAGAATACAATTCGGGCGTATTGGGAAGGTAGAATATCGCTGCTCCGATAAGTACCTCGAGCAATCCCTGCTCTCCTGGAGCAGCCGCTTGGTAAAGCGCTGCATTGTTACAGATTAATTGGCTAAGTAACGCTGCTCTAGTTTCTAAATTTTTACGTGTGCTGGTCATCTTTTTTTGGTTTGATCAGGAAACCATTTCCCTGATTGATACCCCAAAATTAGACTGTCAACCTTGCACAATTTTCAGAATTGCAAGCTTGTAAATTCCCCTACACGCTGGGCCGTAAATGGGGTTCATTGACTATAAACTGAGCCAATAAACCATCATTTTAACCTATAAAAAACAGTTTTAATAATGGACTTGAATAAAAAAATAACAGGTGGTGGTCTGTATCATTTCAGTACCATTGGGGTTTGGATTGTGGTGGAGCACCCCATTCTTAAAAATTACGGCATGCTCAAAACCCTCTTGATTGCTATCTCCACTAACTATTTAGAAGGAATCTTTAAAATTATCCTTAAATCTAGATTCCCAATAGTCATACGTAGTGTAATCAATAAAGAGATTAAACCTAGACCTTAAGAATGTATTTAAAGCAGCTAAATAATCCTTCCAATTATCATTAAAGTCTGCCAAAAATGGAAGGCTATCGAGCTCAGTTTCAAGGATACTCGCTATGCAAGCAGCAAAACAATTCCCTTCATTGCCAAATTTTGACTGATATACTTTTTTCATTTTTTGGTCACTAATGTATCAAACTTTGGACGCTAAATCTTCTCCATTTACTCCGAAAGTCCTATACAAAAAGGGAATCCATTTCCACGAAACAACTATTCTTCCAGAGTTTTGCATTTCGACCTAACCTTTCCATCTATACACCATCACAGTTCCCTTATTCGGGTAGTAATAGGGGGAGATTTTGCGTTGGTGAATGTACCTTTTCCAAGAAAAATTGGTGTAATCCACCCCAACACCTCCATAATAGACGATAGGCGGTACGCCTGCCGGATTAGTGTTGACTACCCAATACAAAGGACCTTCTTGCTGGGTAAAGTCGGTCCAGTTGAGTCCAAAGGCATGGCCTGGCTGAATGATGGCCAAAGCCTTGGGGCGCTGCTTATTGTTCCAGTACAAGGCCTGGTAGGTGGCAACTCCTTCTCCTCCTACATACAGTAGAGAAAAACGGTCCGGACCATAGGAGCGATCTTTGGAAGGTAGCCGCTCATACACGGTCCACTGCACAAAAGGGCTCCAAATGTCCTCGAACTGGGTGTACGCGTTCCTATCGAAATTTGGAGGCAAGGATGGGGTCCAGGGACTGGATAGCAGCTCATGCAGGGCTACCCGCCGACTTCCCATAGGAGCATAGCCCAAAAAGGAATCTTTTTGCTCCAAAAAGGCCTGTTCTCCCACCCCATAATCACAATAGATAAAACTAATGATTTGATTTTCCTTCCCAATCGTATTGCAATCCTTGATTACTCCTCCATCAAATCCTGCAGATGGATAGTACAGGGAATTATCAAGCAGCTGCTTCAAAGGAAGAGCTCCTTGCTCTATGCTTTCTTGTGTCAATTCGGCTAACCAGCTCATAGTTGCTTCCTAAAGTTTAGTTCATCAATACCTCCATAACTTTTTCCAGTAGGCCCCAAGTTCTCAAATCCCAACTGACCCAGTAAGCCAATAATCGGCAAGTTGGATTCCAAGCAATTGGCAAAAACCGCTGCTTTTCCTTCCCGCTTGAGCCAGGCAAGCAATTCTTGACAGGTTTCGAGCGCATAGCCCTGACGGGCAAATTTTTTACCAATCACAATCCCCATACTATTCGGGAAAGGACCAATTTGCCCAAAAACTACATAACCCAGAATGTCTTTATCCTCGATTCGCTGGATCAACCAAAGCGCTTTATTCTTTTCCGCATAATTCAAGAGACTGGCCCTATTGGGTACAGCGTACTGCAGCGGAGTGTGCGCGTGCACATGGCGGTCATTTTCTTCTCCAGCAAAGGTGTTTTCCCAGAGAGCTTCCAATTGCTCAAAGGATTTGTGATTGTGGAAGGTTAATCTTTTGGTATTTCGCATGACCTAAACATTGAAGTTGGAAAAATTTCTTAAGGAATCAAATGCATCCACTCCTCCATGCGGTATGCTTGGTAGATGCTATTGGTGGAGTACATCTCCCCATCTTCCCCGGCCAACTCCTCCAAGGGATCCAGGTTGAAATTTGCAGCGTAGTTTTCCAAATGTGGGGTGTACCAATTGTCGTCTAGCTTCACGTAGCCGTGCTTGACTCCATAAGCAAATTTGATATAAGGAATCTCAAACTGTAAGTCATGCAAGACATCCTCATCGGGCACCTCAGCATCGCGGAAGTCCTGTACGAGGTGATGCTCCTCCCCCAGGATATGTCCAAATAAGTCCACCAAAGTTGCCTTTGGCAAATCTGTCCATGGATCAAAACGAACTTCCTCCCCTTTCATATAATACTCTTCGTAGCCGATTTGCGCCGAGCCAAACTGTGCTTGGTAAGCCTCAAATACCTGATTCGGGATCTGTTGCATCACGTAATCCACAAAAGTCGTCACCCGGGCAATCTCCTCCTGGCTGACCTGACTCAAGTCTTCCCGGAAATGGATGTTTAAGGAATCAATCAAGGCCAAGCTTTTTACCCCTGCCAAAATCAATACGATTAGGTCTCGGGAAATTTGATTTTTTCCTTCTTCTGTAGTTTCGAGACGAATCAGGTACTTTTTGTTTTGGTAGCTTTTCAAAAATTCATCCAGGCTTCCACGCACCCGATAGCGAGCAGAGGTAGCCGCAAAGCCAAGGAAGTGGAATAAATCCTTCATGTAAAAGGAGAAGGATTGTTCTCCCATTCTTCCTGAGATCAGAAGTCCCTCATCAATAAATGCTTCAGCCGTTTTGTGGAGAGGATATTCCGTGATCAACAGGTATCGGATCAGAAATTCTCTCAGGCTATTTGGGCCTGCACATTGGTTGATGTGCGTCTGCTGTAGTAAGTACCAAAAGATATCTTGATGGAGGTCATCGTACTGCTGGACCACAGGATTGGCGTGGCGAATGTGTTTTCCGAAGGTTTCATACATAATGGCAAGGAGTTAAGTGAAGGAATAAATTTGAATTCAACGGTGCAAATTTCAGAAAATTTAAAATGCCCATTAATCCTTTTGAAAGCTTGCAAAATTTTACTCCTTTATGCAGCTTAATAAAAATGCAAGCAATTCAAAATTAACTAGTTATTAATTATTTTGAACTAGGGGCAAAAGGCGTTTCTGAGTTTGTGGTGAGAAATTCGAGTAATTTCTTATTAAAGATTTTCAACATCACAAATCCCGAAGCAGATCAAATCCAAGCGGTGCTTCCTTGACTGATTTACCCCTGGAAAAAACAAGAATTGGAAATCTTTCCTGACCATTGGGGGACTTTACGGCTAGTTGCCCAGATCGCTTTGAATCAAATTTCAAACCAGCAGCTGCGCACATTTTCAAAAAATCAGCAAGCATCATATCGTTTGGAATTCGTAGCGCTGCAATAAAGTATCCCTTGTCTGATAGCGATCTTGCTGCACAGGAGACGAATTCCTCAAATCCAAAATAGGGAGCTCCAAAAATTGAAAAAATCAAATCAGCCTTAGCATCTGTGTGGTAGTCTTCATACTTCAGATTTACTAGGTTGATTTTAGGAGTCACTGGCTTCCAAACCGGGTTCATGTCCACCAAGGTCAGCTTACAGTTGTCCTCCAAAAATTCATCCAGGAGCGATAAGGCCCACCCATTTGCACCTCCCAAGTCCATAATATGCGTTGGATACAAGTCCAAATCATCCAAAATATCAAAGATGGCGTTCAGTACATGAACACTGTACCGTATCCCAGTACTATATACCAACTTCAATAACTCCTCATCCTCGCCAATCAATTTGGCTATTTCAGTTTCCTGATCCGAACTATTCGCTAGTATCAAATCCACCTGGTCTAGAAAAAAATTAGCTTTGGCAAGCCCTTTTTTTGCTTTCAGTAGCTTGATGTAATTTGGGGAGGTCAACTCGGGGACAAAGCCAAATTTTTTTAGGCTTTCATTAATCCACTTTTTAGAATCTTCCATTTTCAAAAACGATTGGGTGAGTTTTTTGGAGTAGTTAATTTTAATAGGTTGAGAGAGAATTCAATCACTTCAGTACACTAAGTTTCCAAAATTATTTAAAACCATCTTCCTCGATCACGAAGAGTCTAGTTCAGAATCCTTTGGGATTAGACTTTTTATTGCGTACTGATTCAAAGCAAACAGCTGGAACTAAGACATGCCGCCTTAGTCCAGGCTGTCAACCTCAAATTTGGGATCCCTTAATCCAGCAGCTCCTGCCCTCCGCCTAGCTCCAAGGCTTGGATCGGTTGCACGGCATTGCCTGCGATGCCTCGGATGGAACCGTACATGTCGATCGTGTTTTCAATCACCTTGTCGATCTGCTTTTCCCGCTCTTTCCAGATACGTTGCATGGATCTTTTTTCCGTTTCCAAGGAGTTTTTCATCCCAGAAAAGCCTTCTACAATGGCCTCCACTTGGAGCTTGAAGGCATTGCCCGTCAAGAAATCGTAGAGCAGGTGCATTTTATCTCCCTTGTTTTCCTGGGAAGCAATCGCCTCGCTCAACTTGATCACTGATTCACGCAAGACCAACGAGAGCCCTTTAAACTCCTCGTAGGTACAAACCCAGACCCCATCCAGCATGCCCATCCGATCAAATCCCTTGGGCAGGACCTCAGAAACTAGGACTCCAATGTCCGCCCCTTTTTCGCGCATGTCTCCTTTGAACTTATCAATCCAAGACGCTTGGAAATCTTTGGTTCGCTTACTTTCAAAGTAGATTTTGCCACAATTCTGGGCCGTACGGCTATTTACGATTTGCAAGCAATCGGCTCCCTTGGCCCCTTTTTTGATTTCTACAATGGAATCCAAAGGAAACTTGGCCTGCAGCCATTCCTCAATGGCCAATTCCAAGATTTCTCCCTGCAACTGCATGGATCCTTGTTCCTGCTTACGCTTCATTTCTTCGGTCAGCCTTTTCTGATCCGCCAATTGCTTTTCTAGCTCCTTGAGCTTCAACTCCACCTTGGCCTCCTCTTGCAACTTGATTTTCCCCGCTTCTTCTGCAAGCTTGGCTTTGTTTTTTGCTCGCTCCTCCTCCAAAAGTGCGCTGAGACGCTGCTCGGCTTGCGCCTCCACGGCTTCATGGAGCTCGTCCTTCTCCCGCTTCAATTTTTCGATTTCTGCTTTGGTCCGATTCAATTCCCTCACTTTTTCGGATTGCTCCTTTAGTTCCTCTTGCAGGGCTTCTACGCGGGCTTGCTCCTCTTGGGTGATTTTTCGCTTCAGGTCCGCCTCCAGAGACTTCCCCAGTACTTGGAGCTTGGCCTGTACCTGCTCCTCAAGTAGCCTTTCGGCTTGACGCTGCTTTTCTGCAAATTCCTGTTTACTCCGCTCCAGCTCGGCTTCCTTTTTTTGAAGGCTCGCATTTTCTTTCTCCAACTTTTCTTTAAATTCGCGCTTCAGTTTTTCTTCCACTTGGTGGGACAATACATCCTGAACATCAATGCTGCTGCCACAACTTGGGCATTCGATTTGGGTGATTTGACTCATCGTTTTTTTGTTTAGAGTGAATACTGGGTAATCCTTTAATTCGCTGATTAAGGCCCCAAAATTATACACCCGGATTTTCACGACCTTTTCGATTGCAAGCTTGTAAGTTTATTCACCTCCTCATTTTTGTTTTTTTGCTTTGTGACCTTCCTGCAGGCCCCAGGCCTTTTATCCAGGAGTTTGTCACTTATGAAAACACTGATTATTCATCCCGAGGATCCCACGACTACCTTCCTGGATCCCATCTATGCGGACATCCCCAACCAGACGCTCGTGCAGGGCAACTGCAGCAAAAAGGAGGTCCTATCCCTAATACAAGAGCACGACCGCATCCTGATGATGGGACATGGCTGCTCCGCAGGACTACTTGCCATTGGCAAATTTAAAATTGAGTTTGGGGATATATGGTGGCCCTATATTGTGGACGACGAAGCAGTAAGCTTCCTTAAAACAAAAAAAGAAAACCTCTTTATCTGGTGCCATGCAGACAGTTTCTTGAGGTACCATAAGGGGCTACCAGGCTTTTACACAGGCATGTTTATCAGCGAGGTAGGGGAAGCCGAACAATACGGAGTCCAAGGGGTAGCCCAAGAAGAGGTGGACGAATCGAATCGCCTTTTCTCCCAGGAGGTAGCAAAAGCCATCCACCTCCCTGCTGCCGAACTTTGTCGGCAGGTCAAGAAGGGCTATGGGAAGCTGGCTGCTGCTGGCAATCCCATCGCCGCGTACAACTGTGAGCGGCTGTACTTTACCACTAAATAACTGTTATGAACTTTAAAAAGACTGACATTAAGCATAGTGCTAAAATGAATGTTTTTCTGATATTCCTTCGTTTAATGGAAATATATTCTGGTTCTTATCAAGGATCTAGGCTTGGAGAGGTGGACATAAAAATTGATTTGGTGAAAATTAAAAAATAGATAAACCAAAAAATTATATTCTATAAGATCTGAAAAAAAAAGGGGTTTAAACTAACTAATTGAGTTTTTTTTTAAGAAAACCAAATTGGTTTTCTATCATAAAAACACTAATTTCAATATTATTTTATTTGCTCCATATCTTTAAAAATCGAAGCTAATGCCTGTAAAAATTTTTCTTTCAAGGAATTTCGACCATACCCATGAGCGTATTTTGTTTGATGAATTTTGTAAAAAACTTTATAGTGCTTTCCATAATTCAAATGAATATTTTCTTTGTATTGGAAATCTTCATGTTGGCGGGAGAGAGTTAGATGCAATTTTTATAAAAAAGGATTCCATTTCTGTGATTGAATTTAAAAACTATGGAGGTACGTTAACTTTTCATGAAAACGGTGATTGGCCAATAACTACCATTCAGAATGGAATTGCCAATACAATTTCAGTTAGAGGAGGAGCAAATGAAAACCCTTACCAACAGGTCCGTCAGAATAAATTTGCCCTTTTGAACACCTTGAATCTTTTTGGGAATTTTCAAAATACTAATCTTGGTCATATTTCAGGAATAGTATTATTCTCACAACCACTGGAATTCGATCCCTTTTCGATTACACCTAGAGTTGCTAGTTGGTTCCATATTTCAGATTTAGATCATACAATTGAAAAGTTAAATCAGTTAACAAGCGCAGGAATTAATCTTACAAATCAAGAAATCAGGGGATTTCAACAATTATTTAATTTAGGAGACGAAAACGAAGTGCAAACCCCTGAAGAATTCCAATTAGAGGATCCTCTCGACTTTGATGAAAATATTGATATCCAAGAGAATCTAGTGAATGAAGAGATTCAGGTTGAAGAGAATTTGGAGATTGAGCGTTCCATTGAAGAAATAATTCAAGGTTGTGGATTTAACATAGTCCATCGGGATGTTTTACCAGAAAGGCCTTCACAAACACACCCCATAATTGATCTAAATCTATCACCTGGTGCCAATAATTATTTAAATCAAGCGGTAGGAGGCGAAATTTACTTGCACCAATTTCATGCACTGGAATTATTAAGAATAAATGCAGGAGAAATAAACAATGTATGTTTAGCCACCTCTACCAGCTCAGGAAAAAGTTTAGTTTTCTATACTCATGCTATTGAGATTCTTTCAAAAAATCCAACAGCCAAAATTATTGCAATCTATCCTCTAAAAGCACTCGGTTACCAACAAGAGGAAAAATGGAACACAGCAATAGAATTGTCTGGAATGAATATTTCTGTGGGAAGAATAGACGGCACTGTCCCTGTGGCCCAGCGAAATTCAATTTTAAATAAATGCAGTATAGTGGTGGTGACCCCTGATGTGGTTCATTCCTGGGTATTGTCCAGCCTTAATCAAACTTCTGTAAAATCGTTCTTCCGAAATCTTGCTCTGGTAATCTTGGATGAAGTGCATGTTTATCGAGGAGTTTTCGGATCCAATTCAGCTTACCTATTTAGAAGAATTAATTATGCATGCGAAAACCTAAAGTTAAATGGAGCAACTCCTGTCCAGTATTTATGTGCCTCCGCAACAGTAAGCAATCCTGAAGAATTTCTTGAAAACTTAACTGGACTTGATTTTCAAATAATTGATCAGGAATTTGAAACATCTCCAAAACATCAAATTGATGTTGTGTTATTGAACGCCACAGAATCAGGCGATCCATACTACAGATTGGCAAATTTTATAAATGAAGTTTCAAGAATCCCAAATAATAGATCAATCACTTTCATTGACAACCGAAAAGCAGTTGGACAAATCGCAGTAATTGCAAATCAGCTTGAGGAGAATTTGGTATATCCTTACCGATCTGGTTATGAATCTGCAGATAGAATTCAAATTCAACAAAATTTAGAAAATGGGACCTTAAATGGAGTGATTTCAACAAGTGCCCTAGAAATGGGAATTGATATTGGACACCTGAATATTGGAATTCTCTATGGAGTGCCATCCTCCCAAACCAGTTTCATGCAGCGAATCGGAAGAATTGGAAGACACCAGGCTGGCTTTGTTTTTATAGTTAATGATAATAGCATCCGCTCGGAAAGAATATTCAAAAACCCACAAAATTTATTCAATATACCACCAGCAGATACCGCGCTTTATTTGGACAATGAATTCATTCAATACATTCACGCTCTTTGTTTGGTAGGCTTGCACGGATCTTCGGAAGTAGCTGCATTAGGAAATCAAAATCTTGAAAATAGCCAAGTCGCTTTTCCAGATGGGTTTATCAATCTATGTAATCGAGTGAAAAACTCAAATGAAGCCCCACATTTAAAAATTTTGAGCCCAACTGGAACGGAAGTTCCTCATTATAATTTTCCTCTAAGAGACATCGAAAAACAATTCAAACTTGAATTGGCGGAGGGACAAGACAGAACCTCATTGGGCGATATTACCAAAAGTCAGCAAATGCGGGAAGCATACCCTGGGGCAGTTTACTTTCATCTTTTGAATCGATATAGGGTCACCGCAATTGGAAACAGCATAATTACTTTAAAAAATGAAGCACATTATATCACTAGACCATTGCTTCAAATTCAACCCTATCCAAATGTACAGGATGGTTTGATTTCAGGTAAAAAGTTTTCAACCACATCCATATTGGAGTGTCACTTAGATGTTTACGAAAAAATATTTGGATACTATCAAAAGATTGCAAATCAAGATGAACAGGTCTTCAACTACCCAAATAGATATTTTAACGGCAGAACTTATTCTAGAAGAATTGTAACTACAGGTGTTTTAATTAGTAAAGGACCACTAGCTAATGTTAGGTCAATTCAAAAAATTGAGGCAATAGCTAACATTTTCTTCAATGTGTTTTTGACCAATATTCCATTTGAATCAACAGATCTTAGCTTCTGTATTGGTTCATTTAATGAATTAAATCATGGAGGCATTTTTAATGCAGGAGACAATTACATCTGTATTTTTGACAAGACCTATGGCAGTTTGAGACTTACCTCTAGGTTAATGAATCAAGCCATTCTATTGACAAGTGTTAACTCCGCACTCGATTGGTTGGAAACTGCTGAGTTTGTATTCACTAAGGATGGGGATGAAGTTATCATCGATGATGAAATTCGTCAATTTTTTTATGATTTGAGAGAGGAATTTTTGAGAGATGAAACCCCACTTGTCTTACAAGCTCCCCAAGGGTTGAGAAGAGTTCAAATTTTAGCCCTCAATCAAAAAATAAAGATCTTGAATGAAGAGGTAGAGTATGTGATAGATCATGTTTATGCCCAACAACTAAATGGCGTTTCTTCTATTCTTTATGAATTAAGAAACGAAATTACTGGAGAGGAAATTTTAGGAATTCCTCAGTCGGAGTTAGAAGTTACCCCAAACCACCAAATTGTTCAATTTGACCTAACCCGAAATAGAATAATTACAGAATAATGGCAAAAATCATCACCAATGAAGCCGGAAATAAACTAGCTGCTGAATTGAAAGACTTGATCCAACCAGGATCAGACCTCAGTCTTATCACGGATCAATTCACTATATATGCGTTTATGTTTTTGAGTGACAAATTCAAAGACATCAATTCATTACGAATTTTATGGACAAACCAGCAAGAAGATAAAGTCCGTTTTATTTTTGGATCTCCTGATGAAGTAGAGTTTAAAAATCAATTTCTTTTACGTTTTGCTGGGGAAACATGTGCTGCATTTTTAAAAGAAAAAGCAGAAATCAAACCAAGTAGCCCAAGTTTAAAAATGCTTCTTGGGAAAAAGGATACTTCGTTCAGCGCCTCATTTATCTCCAATGGATTTACCAGTGAAAATCTAGGATTGGTAGCAACAACCCAAAAAACAATCACCGAATTAAAGTCTGAAAAAGAAGAACAGCCTATCATTGATCAGTACCAATTGCTTTTTGATTTGCAATGGAACCAAGCGGTAAAAGATCTAAAAGCAGAACTTTTAAAAGAATTGGAACGAGCTTACAATGACTACAGCCCTGAGTTTTTATATCAGTTTACCTTGAGTAGAATTTTTGAAGGGGTAGATGAAGTAAGTACAGATCAACACGAAATCAGCCAAATAGGCCTAACCAACTCCAAAATCTGGAATGAACTCAAGCCATTTCAGCAAGACGGGGCGCTTGGAGCAATTACCAAGATCAAAAAATACAACGGCTGTATTTTGGCAGATAGCGTAGGTTTAGGAAAGACCTACGAAGCGTTGGCGGTAATCAAATACTTTTTATGCCGAAATGGTAACGCACGTATTTTGGTACTTTGCCCTAAAAAACTTAGAGAAAATTGGAGAATTTTTGCAGTTAATGAATCTGAAAATTTTTTTCATGAAGATAGTCTTCGTTTTGACCTACTTAGCCATACTGATCTTTCCAGAAACCACGGATTAGTTGGCGACCTCAATCTGGAAAGAGTTAATTGGGGAAATTATGACTTAGTGGTAATTGATGAAAGCCATAACTTCCGAAATGACAATTCTCGCTATAAAAAGCTCATGGAAGAAGTTGTCTCAAAAGGACTCAAGACAAAAGTGTTATTGCTATCTGCTACTCCTGTCAACAATAAAATGAATGACCTGAAGCATCAAATCTATGTGCTGACGGAAAACAGAGATGATGCTTTTGATGCTGAAGGAATTCCCTCAATCGCCAAATTGATGACGGGGGTCCAACGGGAATTCAACAACTGGATAGAAGGGGATAGAAATCCAGATCAATTACTTGAAGTGCTGAGTACTAAGCATCCCAAATACTTTGACCTTTTAGACAAAGTGAGTATTGCCCGCTGTAGAAGGCATATCCGAAGCTTTTATGGAGAAAACATCCATTTCCCCGAACGCCTACAGCCAGATAATACGCCAGTAGCGGACAACAATGGGGGTGCTCTAAGCGATATCGAAGCCTTGGTGGAAGAAATGAATCGCCTCAATTTGGGTTTGTATGCTCCAATTACTTATCTGCGTTCAGATAACGGAATTCCAGAAAAATATGCGGAGAAATATGATAATAGACTTTCTGAAGGGAAAATTTTCAAGCAAGCAGATAGAGAGAAAAGCTTAATTTATTTGATGCGCGTTAATCTTCTCAAGCGATTGGAAAGCTCCTCTAGCTCGTTTGGTCTGACCACCAAATCAATTCTTGATAAAATAGATGATGTTCTACATCGAATTGAGCGTACTCAAGGTTATTTAGAGGATTTTAATGAAATCCCTGCCGAACTAGAAGACCTGCGAGAGGAACTTAGTGTCGGTAAAAAAGTCCGAATCGAAATCCAAGATATGGATACGATTCGATGGAAAAATGATCTGGAAAATGATAAAGGAATACTTGAATCTATACTTAGAAAAGTCCAGGCAGATGGCCCTGCAACTGACCCTAAACTGAATCTTTTAAAGGAAAAAATCACTCAAAAAATCCAAAACCCAATCAATCAAGGAAATAAAAAAGTTTTGATTTTCACAGCTTTTGCAGATACAGCCTCCTACCTGTATGACCATATAGCCAATTGGACTGAAATGGAATTTGGAATCTATACAGCCCTTGTTACTGGGGGAGCTGCTTCTGATAAAAGTAATCTGCCTAGGGTACAAAATGGAAGAGGGGGCAATTACAAAACTGACTTCAATTATTTATTGACAAATTTTTCTCCTGTCTCAAAGCGAAGAGAAACCACTTATCCTAATTGCCAAGAACAAATCGATATTCTCATTGCTACGGACTGCGTGTCAGAAGGCCAAAACCTACAGGATTGCGACTACCTGATCAATTACGACATTCATTGGAATCCGGTACGAATTGTTCAGCGATTTGGGCGGATAGACAGGATGGGATCTACTAATCAACGCATCCAAATGGCGAATTTCTGGCCCATGGATGATTTGGACACCTATATTAAGCTCCGTGGTAGGGTGGAAGGCCGTGCAGTGATGGTGGATATGGCGGGAACTGGTGGAGATAATGTCATCACAGAAGTCGGACAAGAACTAGATGCCTTGGAAGAAACCGACAATTATCGCGTCAAACAACTTCAAGAACTGAAGGACAACAAGGATATTGAGATTGACGACTTGGGTGGTGGACTCTCTATTTCGGATTTTACTTACAACGATTTCAAATCTGACCTCCACAGATTTTTGAAAGAAAAACAGGATGCAGCTATCAACACACCCGAAGGTATTCACACGATCCTTCAAATTCCCAATTCCGAAGAAACTATCGAGGAGGGGGTGATATTTTGCATCAAACAGCGAGACAAAGATACCTTTCTCCTCATTTATTTGAATAAGCAAGGCGAGGTAGTAATGAATTACAACCGGAGAAAGAAAATATTAGACCTTTGCAAAAAGCTCTGCCTGAACAATTCAAAAGTAGATGAGATCCTTGCAAAGCAACTAGCGAAGGAAACCAAACAATATTCAGACATGCGAACCTATCGGGATCTTTTCCAAAAAGCAATAGTGGGGATCATCGGAAAAAGTACAGAAGAAGGAGAGCGTACACTTTACCAAGTGGGAGGAACAGTACCCGCAGCTGGATTATCTGCAATTCCTGAGAATTATGAACTAGTTAGCTTCTTTATCCTAAGACGATGAGACTAGTAGGTTATTTGAAGTGGCCAGTATGCTCTGTTTTTTCTATCAAAATGACCAAAAAGGTTTTGAAAGAAGTCCATCAGGACACTAGCCAAGATTTATTGGACAGCATAGAAAAGATGACTTGGACAGGATCACTAAAGCCTCCGCATCTTCAGATTCCAGCATTTATTAATGAAGAATATTGTTACGATGAAGTGGAGTTCATCGAAGTCGAACTACGAGATAAGGCATTGGCAGATCGTGTGGCTCGACTTTTGCAAAAAACTATTCCCTATCCCTTGGTAGTAGGCTTTATTTTTGGAAAGGAATTCTGTTTTCAGATTGCAGAAAAACAAATTCACAAGCAGCATAAAGATGAAAGAAAAGTAAATCAAGATAAGTTCTACTTTTCGGAGTGGATGGATAGGGAAAAGCTCAGCGAGCAACAAAAAAACTACCTTACCAATCTATCCTTAGACAAAGTCGGCGGTGCCCACCTCAAAGATTATTTCGACAAGCTGACGCACCATATTCATGACGAAAATAGGCAGGATCAGCTGGCACTACTGGCATTAGAAAAGAAAGCCGTTGCCATCAAAAACGAATACAATAGAGAAAGGAATGCAGCAAGAAAAGCACAGCTACATTCCCAGGCCCGAAAACTAGGTGAAGAAATTAAAACCTTAAAATTAAGACTAAGCAATAACTAACAAAATGGAAAAAATCACCGAAAATCATCCACTGAGTGGAAGCCAAAATATTTTGGCAGAAAACATTCAGAAACTGAAAGAAATTTTTCCTGAAGTATTCAGTGAAGGTCGGGTAGATTTTGAAAAACTACAACTACTACTTGGTGATCTGATCACAGCAAATGATGAATTGTACGGACTAAACTGGTGGGGAAAGAATCAGGCCATCAAAGAGTCCATGAAGCGCTCACTTGGTACCCTTCGCCCGGACAAAGAAAGTAGCAAGAACTGGGACACTACTGAAAATATATACATAGAAGGAGACAACCTCGAAGTGCTCAAGCTTCTCCAAAAAAGCTACAATGGGAAGATCAAAATGATCTACATCGATCCGCCTTACAATACGGGGAAGGACTTTGTCTACAAAGACAACTACAAAGACAACCTGAAAAACTACCTCGAACAAACGGGGCAGATAGACAGCGAGGGAGTGAAACAATCCACCAATACCAAAGACGATGGTAGGTATCATTCCAACTGGTTGAATATGATGTATCCTCGATTGAAATTGGCTAGAAATTTATTAACAGAGGACGGTGTTATTTTTATTTCAATTGATGATAGTGAAGCAAACAATTTAAAAGAGATCTTAGATGAGATTTTCGGAGAAGGCAATTTCATTACAACCTTAATTTGGAACAAACAACACTCACAACAACAAGGATTATTTAAAAAATATCATGAATACGTCTTTTTGTATGCAAAAAATGAATCGTTACATGGCAATATTGAGGGTGGGGAGGGAATAATCGAAGCAGGAGCTTTGAAAAAGATTTCAAGAGCTAATCCTGCAAGCGAATTTACCTTTCCTGTTGGTGTAAGATTCGACGCACCTGATGGAACACAAATCACTGGAATTTATGGTGATTCTGAAAAAATAAATGTTGTATCTGGAAAATTAATAGCTAAAGCAGGAAAAACATTCGAAAATGTAACCCTTTCTGCTGGTTGGACTCAAAAAGATCAAATGATTAAATTTTTTAATGGGGAAGAAGTCGTTGACTCTAAAGGTCAACGAGTAATAGAATTTTTTTTTAATTCAACAGGAAAACTTAAATCATTAAAAGAAAGGTCAAAAATAACGCCGCCTACATTTCTGCCGAAATATGGAATGGTTAGTGAACAAACTGAACATATAGCAAAACTATTTGGCAAGCCAGTTTTTGATAATCCAAAGCCAATTAAAATGATATCGGATTTTATTAATTGGTTTTGTAAGGAAAATGACTTCTGTTTAGATTTTTTTTCTGGCTCTGGAACAATCGCAGAAAGTGTCTTTCATTCCAAAAATCACCCAAAATTTATAGCAGTTCAAGTACCTGAATACTTGGATGAAAAATCAGAATCTGGTAAAAATGCAATTTCTTTAGGGCTAAAGAATATTTGCGAAATAGGTAAAGAAAGAATCCGGCTATCAGGCGACATTCTTTTTAAGGAGAAAAAAAAGGAGCTCGAGCTTTTGAAATATAAAACAAGCCTAATTCAAACCGAGGAAGAAAAAGAAAAAATTCAGGAATTGGAAGAAACCATTTCTAAGTTGGATATTGGGTTTAAAGTATTTAAGCTGGATAGTTCTAATATTGAAGCTTGGGATTCGGAGATGCCAGACACCGTTCAAGATATCCAAACCAGACTGGAAGAAAATAGAAACCACCTGAAAAAAGGGAGAAACGAAGAAGACTTGCTCTATGAATTGCTACTCAAGCAGGGGCTTTTGTTGACTTCTCCGATCGAGGAGCGCACTATTTCTGGAGCAAAGGTGTACAGCATCAACCATGGAGAATTGTTTATCTGCATGAATGCACCGATCACCATGGATGTAGTCGAAGGAATCGGAGCTTGGGGTAAGGAAAGCATCGCAGAAGCGATAGTAGACTTGAAGCCTGTTTTGGTTCTTAAGGACGAAGCCTTTGGCACAGACGATGCCTTTAAGACCAATGTAGAGTTACGTTTTATGAATGAATTTGGTTTTGCTAAAGTAAACACCCTTTAAGCCATGCAGTTCCATTTTAATCAAAGTCTCGCCTATCAGCTGGAGGCGATTCAGTCTGTGGTAGATCTTTTCCAAGGAGCTAACCGATACGATTCTGTTTTTTCAGTGGCAAGAGCAAAAAAGGATAATGACTTTCAAGTCGAAATGTTTAATTACACTGAAAAGATTAAAACAGGATACGGTAACGATCTAGTGATCTCTGAAAACCGTCTTCTTGAAAACTTACAGGAGGTTCAAGCAAAAAATGGTGTTGGGATTAGCGATAGTTTGCGGAGAAGTGACTTGCAGTATTCCATAGAGATGGAGACCGGAACAGGTAAAACCTATGTATATCTTCGAACCATTTTTGAACTGAATAAGGTCCATGGCTTTACGAAGTTTATCATCGTAGTGCCTTCTGTAGCTATCCGTGAAGGGGTGAAAGCCACCATCCGTCATACCCGGGAGCACTTTGGAGGACTGTATGACAATGTGGTCTTTCGGGATTTTGTATATAGCAGTAAGGAAGTTTCTCAGATTCGAAGCTTCGCAGTCAATGCCTCCATCGAAATCATGATTATCAATATCGATGCTTTTAATAGCCAAGATAATGTAATCAATAAACCGCACTACGAAACGGGAGGTATTCCATTGAAAGTTATTCAGAATGTCAATCCCATCGTAATTCTGGATGAACCCCAGGAAATGGAAAGTGTTAATGCGCAGAGGAGTATCAGAGACCTCCATCCCCTTGCCGTCTTACGCTATTCTGCCACTCACATCAATCGGGTCAATCTGATCTATCGATTCTCAGCATACGATGCCTACGAGCAGGGATTTGTAAAGCAAATAGAAGTCGCTGGGATGAAGGCTGTCAATGATGCTACTGAAGCTTTTATCCGATTCTATGGCTACGATGCTAAAAAGCAGGAGATTCGCCTCGAACTGGATGTACAAAAACCCAACGGGGAAGTAGAGCGGAAGGTAGTCAAGTGTGGAATAGGTGATTCCTTAGAAGACCTAACTAGAAGGGAGGTTTATCGGGATTATACCCTTGGGGAAATTTCCGTAGTCAATAAAAGGTGGCAGTTAAGTTTCACTACAGTGGCTGACAGGTTATTTCTAGGGGAAACCTTAGGAGGCTTAAGTCTAGAAACTTATCAAAAGGTTCAGATTTACAAAACAATCGAAGAGCATCTCGAAAAGGAATTGTTATTTGCCGGTCGGGAGAAAAAAATCAAGGTGTTGAGCCTGTTTTTCATTGACCGAGTAGCAAATTTCAGAAGCTATGATGAGGACGGAAATAAAATTAACGGGAAGTATGCCAGGTGGTTTGATGAAGCTTATCAGAAATTAAGTCAGTCCTCGAGGTACCAGGTTTTGTTTGAACTACCTTCACACAAGGAAATTCAATTAGAAAAAGTAAGAGACGGGTATTTTTCTCAGGATAAAGGACGAATGGTAGATACCACTGGCCAAACCGGCAAAGATGATTCTACCTACAAGCTGATCATGGAAGAAAAGGAGAAGCTATTGAATTACAACAATCCACTTCGCTTTATCTTTTCTCACTCTGCTTTAGGTGTGGGTTGGGACAATCCCAATGTCTTCCAAATCTGTACACTAAACGAATCCCAATCAGAAATGAAACGGAAGCAGTCGATCGGTCGAGGCTTGCGCATCTGTGTAGATGAGACGGGTAATCGAGTTTACGACCGATCAATCAATACCCTGACCGTAATCGCCAACGAAACTTATGAGGAGTTTGTAGACAATCTTCAGCGAGATATCGAACAGGAGACAGGCGTTCCTTTTGGCACTTTCCTAGCGGATTATTTTTCGAATGCAGTAATAGATGCCGATGAAAACGGAAAACCGCTTATGTTAGGTGAGAAAAAGTCTGAAGAGGTATTCCAAGCCTTAAATCGGTTGAACCTAATTAAAGTTACCCCTGCAACTAGAAGGAGACCCATGATGGGAAAAATAACCGACGAGTTGATAGTAAAGGTTAAAAATAATGAACCTCTAGGCTTGCCTTTGGAAATGCAGCATTATGAAGCGGCTATTGTGGAAAAAGTAAAAGCCATCATTCCAAAAAAGACCAACATCAAGGATAAATCTAAGGAGCGCACACTCAAGTTGAATAAGCAGGTGTATCTTAATCAAGACTTTTTGGAGCTTTGGAATAAAATCAAACATAAAACAACTTATGATGTCAGGTTTGATTCCGAAGCCCTCAAAGGAAAAATCGTTGAAAGAATCAAAGAACAGATCAGAAGAGAAGGAGCTAAAATCATTTATAAAAAAGCTGCTATAGCCCAAAAACTTTCAGGCTTACAGAAAACCGAGAAAAGTGTAGATGTTATCGCCGTGGAGGAAAAAGCAACATACCTTCCAGACCTGTTGAGCTTCCTTCAAAATGAGACCCAGCTGACGCGAAATACACTCATTGATATCCTACTTCAAGTGGATCTAGAACCTTTAAGACTGAATCCACAGCTCTTCATGGAAGAAGTACTTCAGATCATCAATGAGGTGAAACTTGAATTTTTGGTGGATGGCATTCAATACCGAAAACTGGAGGATCAGGAGTATTACGTTCAGGAGCTTTTCGAGGCCGAGGACACTCCTATCAAGGGGTATTTGGAAAGCAACTTATTGGAAAGTTCCAAGTCTCCTTTTGATTATGTTCGGTATGACTCTGCGGTTGAATCTGATTTAGCTAAATCCTTTGAGAACAGTAACAATGTAAAAGTGTATGCAAAACTGCCCCCAAAGTTCAAAATTAAGACACCATTGGGAGACTACAATCCTGATTGGGCATTGATTTGGGAACAGTCAGGAGACGAAAAACTATATTTTGTATTGGAAAGCAAGGGGTCTAAGGATAGATTAATGCTTAGGCCTATGGAATACTTCAAGATAACTTGTGGTAAAAAACATTTTAGTGCATTAGAAGAAAATTTTGAATTTAAGGTGGTTAGCGACTTTAATGATGTTTATGAATTCTAATTTAATATTCATTTTATGCAAAGCGAGCACCACTCCATTTTATCCGATTTGAATTACCGGTTCGGGCCCATTTTTATTTCCGAACTGACTGAAATCTCCATGTTTATAAGGGAAGATCGGGTCTGGATTCATTGGACTATTGCAATACCTACAAAAGAAACCTCCGAAGACATTGATCTCTCCTTTATCATAGTTGGAAAAGATGAATTATTCTTTAAAGCAGATGAGGGGCTTGCCAAAAATGTAAGTCGCTTTCTCGAATTGGATAAGCTAAGTATTGCCATGACGCTTGGCGAATTGTTGACTGACGAAGGAAAAGATAAATTAATTGGAGAGTAAGCAATTTAATCACCTAATTAAACTAAAAAGTATTTTTCTTATTACGGCTTAGATAAACTCCCAATCCTACCAACTATGCCAGAAATCTGGAATCAAAACGAATTCAAATTTACCCTGCCCTCAGGAAGGGAAGTAGAACTGTCCTCCTTGCGGCTACGCATGACCTACGAGGGAATCCTTGAAGGGACACCTGGGCCCAAGATGAACCGGTTTGTGCTGGATCACCTCGATCCTCCGGAGCACTGGCGATCGACTGCAGTAGCCATCGATGCACCAAAGGACCTCTCTGGAAGCCTACCCTACTGGGTATGCTTTGGCGAGTTTATCTCCTGGAAGGGGATTCAAAATCCCCACACCATATCCCAACTCAATTACATCTGGTTTATCGATAGCCCGGATGTGCCCTCCTTACGAGAGATCGTAGCCACAGCTATTGCCAACCTTGATTGGGAGGATTTGGCCCAGGAAGAGGAAGAGGGGATGTTTTAGATTCACTAGGTTTTCCCCCTAAACCCCTATTCTTTAAAGGCAATCAAACATCCCTCCTCCAACTGTGGGTACACCGTGTAGTTCGCGGTGGCTTGCTCAATAAATTCTTGGAAGATGAGGTTGTTACCAGATCTACTTTGATTGAGATTGAGCAAATTGGCAAATACACCATTTTCTTTATTGGTATAGGGTCTAGTAAAGGGAATCTCATACGAATGGGCCGTTCCGTTGTAGTCAAATTGGACTATGACCCAACCACTTCTCCCATAAGCGGATAGATCGGCTTTTACGATTCGGGAAGGAACGCTGGAGTTAATTTTAGAAGCAAATCGAAGTGTGGCTGTAGTTTTCATAATCGTATTTTTTAGAGTTAAGTTTGATATAATCAATTTTCAAATTTGAAAAGTTAGATTGGGTTCTAGGTTCAAAGCTTGGGTTCATCGAAGAATTTTCGATCCTCTTCGGGGAGTACTTCAAAAAAGGAGGAGCTTGCCAAGATCCCTCCAGGATCTGTTCCCTCCCAGGCCTTCGCCAGCCCTAGCTCCGTCCAAAAGGCTGCAGCACGCTGCTGCTGTCTGTATTTTTCTATTTTTTTGAGGACCAGGTATACATCCAGGAGCTCATCTACACCCAGGTAGGTGAAGGGGAACTCCCTAAGTTGGTAGTTGGCCACGATGCCAAAGCCATCAGGCTCAAGGCGGCGTACTTTTTCTCGCTGGTAGTAGAGGTCCCAGTCTTCTCCAAAACTAGCCCTATAGTCTCGTTCGTCTACCGAACCAAGTTGGAGGAGTAGGGACTTTAAAAGGCTGGCAAGGTCGTCATGCATGGCTGTAGCGTTTGGGGTGAAAGGAAGCGTATAAATATTTTTTTCGCTTTGGATTCTGAATTTTTTGAATCCCAAGATTCTACCGCAAAGGTATTTGGATTCAAAATCCCCCTTTTTCGATTTGCAAGCTTGTAAAATGCCCTGATTTTAATTTAGCGCTACTTACGTTTGTGTTCTTATTTTCCTGCACCAACCCAGAACTTTAACCAAAAAAACTATGGAGCCCAAAAGAGGAACAGTCACTGCCTTGTCGATGAGAGATGCGGATCAGATTCCCGAGTTATTTGTCAAATGCCACTGCGCCGCAGAGGCCTTGGAGATCTCGTATTACGACAACGAATCCTACGCCGACGACAAGTTATTCCATGTAGTCTTCTGGGACACAGGGAGAAAGAAGGCAGCGTCGATCCCCTGGAGGGAAAGGTGGGGGATGATTTGGAAGATCATCCGAGGTGAGAATCTGGAGGCAGATGGGGTCTATCTCGATCACAAGCGGGCCAAGCAAACGGCGGATTTTATTAACGGAATCTTAGTAGAAGAGAGTTAAAATCGCGCTGTAATTTTATGTTTTTACCTCTCGCAAAGGCGTAGAGACGCAGAGAAATAGTTCCCAATTCTTGGCAGGTTCCCTGCTTTGCGAGCTATTCTTTTTTTTTCGCGCAAAGGCCCACCGCGGCGGGCAGGCGCAGAGCCGCAAAGGAATTGTGGTGCGCTTGGTTAGACTTCCGGAGGCCTTTGCTACCTGTCCCGCAGGATTGCGGGAGCCTGGCCCGCAGAATTGCGGGGCGATTAATTATTTTTCACGCGAAGACCTGTCCGCCTCTTCGGACAGGCGCCAGGCCGCAAAGGGAAAAAAATTCTTTCCGCCCAATTCGACAAATCTAACGAATCAAGTATCGTAATGCCCGTTACAGTAACCGGGGTTACGATAAAACCGGATACATACAAAAAAACATCAGAGCTCCTCTTTGTCGGCAAAATGGGAGGTAAACTAAAACTTAATCTTGATGCAAACCAAGAGGACGCAAGACTACGAATTCAAAGCTATATGCCAGTACCACCGAATTAGCAAAATGCTAATTTCATCAAATCAGCTGTTGGTGTGTTACTACTGGAGATAATGCAATTTTTGAATGCATGGATCCAAAGTCCTACTTTCTTATCAGAAAAAGGTATCGAATGGGGCGCATTGAAATCAATATGAACCCCATTGAATTCCAGAGGTCCATTTGCTGCATAGTGTTCATACAAGGTGATGGCATTGTTTAAGGGAATGCCTATTGCTAGCTGATGGGGGCCAGTAGTGACTACTGAGGCTTGATGAAGATACTTTTCAACCGCCCACTCAAAAAAATGAACAAATATCCTTTTTCCATCAATGAGGTAGTGCTCATCTGTAGCCCATAGATTTCGTAAGTCAGAGTTGATGGGCAATGGAATAGGAATGACATCGAAAAACCCGCAACGATTCGCACGCAAGGTGTCCATTAAAGTAGTATTGTCTGGAGCATTAAAGCAACTAGTAATTGCCTTTGCATAAGGAGAAGTACAACTATCGTCAAGGATAAACTCAGCTACAAAATCCGCTGAAGTTCCATCAATGGATAAAAGATAGGGCGGAGCCTCATAAATAACCGTCTTGTTGAAGGTAGACCCTTGATACAAGCCCATAAGTTTTTCTTTGATTTCCCTTGCTTTTACTAAAGCAGCATCGATAATCGCTTGGACACTTAGTGCTTTAAATTCCTTCGAAGGAAAAACATCCAGTTTTAAATCTCCTTTTTTTGTCTTTCCAATAGGCTTTTTCACTCCATCCCTAAATCCTAATTTCCATTGTTCAGTATCTTCTGGAGGATAGCCGTAAAATAGATTAAGTCCTATGTTAATCTTTCTGCGCCCATCTCCAGCATACTCCAATTCTGAATAAAAAATTTCTTTCAAAAAGTAAAGTTGGTTTAGCGTATAGGTCGGCAACTTATTTTTCATTACAAAAGATTCAGAGGGAATTTGTTAGGAAGGAAAATTGTGAAAGTAAAGGAGATAAATCTTAGCAATTTATTTTCTGAGGTCCTAGCCTTTGGTTTTTTCATCCGGAAAATAGCCAGGTTCTTCTGGATCATTATTTGCAATCGGATAGCGTTTATCCAATTCTCCTTCATCCAAAATCTCAATTTTAATCCCATTCTTTTTGCAGAACTCTTTGAAAGAATCTGGAATCGGGATAGTTCCCCCTCCTTTAAAAACCACTTGATCAATCCTTTCTTTGATCAGCTCCTTTGCCAACCCATCAAAATAGTCCCTTATACTTTTTGAGGTTGGAGCCAAAACACCAATTTCACGAACAATCCCTACTCGATGACCTCCATGGGTTTGCACATCAACTTCCCGGGTATAAATTCTGGATGCTTGCCATGGCCAGTTAACTTCACTCCTCACGAGCCTACCATTCGCTATCCCAATGATAAGTCTACCATCAGCAGTTCGGACACTTCTACTTGGATCGTAATCACCTGTCAAAACCACTGATCCATCCCAACTGTATACTTTTACTTTTGTATTTCCCAGAGCTGCAGCTTCATATTCCTTTTTTGTGGATACCACCCAGTTTCCGGACTGTTCCGCGGCCAACAAATCATTTAAATTATCCTTAGTTCTTATAGTGACTATCATAGGTAGATTGGGCTGTTTAGATTATTTTGGTACAATTTTTTTTATAACGCAAATACAACTTACTTATTTCAGACGAATTCAAAAAACAACTACTCCTACAAAAAATAATTTCTTTACCAAGGTTCTTCTCTTCTATGCCTGTGCTCTTGATAAGACGGTAAATTACCTTCCATAGGTCATAATGTTTACCCTTTCAGCAACTAAAAAATGCCTATTTGAGGCATTAAAGCCTTAATTTAGGGCCAAACATTATTCACCACCCTGGGCAGATAAGTATAAGATTCAAGTTGAACTAGGTACTAACCAAAAAACCTCAACAGGTTGGGTGTTGAGGGAGTCGTTTTTCATCAAGTATAGCTTGCACAAAAGTACTAAGAAACCCTCTATGGCGTTGGAGATTACAAGCTTGTAAAAAGAACCTGAATGATCCCGCTCATGCTTAGGTTTGCACTGCTATTTTTAGATAATTATGAACGATTACACACATACCTCCTCCCAGTTGGACCTGATCCGACAAACCCTTAAAACCGAGTTTATTGGATTGGAAGAAATCATCGACCAATTTGTCGATGCTGTCACCCCCTGGTGCATGATGCGAGACAGCCAAGCCCGTCCCCTAGTGGTCAACCTCTGGGGACTTACTGGCGTAGGAAAAACTTCCTTGGTTCGCCGATTTCTACAGCTATGGAACGAGGAGGAGCAGGTCCTCTGGTTTAACCTTGGAAGCAAAGGGTACTTCAAAGAAATCCTCAACTCCATGCATGAAATGCGTGCCATGGATGGCAATCCTGGGGTGATTGTCTTTGATGAGTTTCAGCATGCCAAAACACTCGGTGTTGGAGGAAAAGAGTTGGACGAGCCTCTGGATCGCATGATCTGGCAGCTGCTCGACGATGGCAAGTTTCTCTACACCAACACCTGGAGCGATCGACACGACCTGGAAGAACTAATCAACGGCCTCGAGCGCTGCTTGAGCGAAGGGGTGGTCATTGAAAATGGAAAAGTGGTGGCTGAAGTAGATTACTTTACCAGCCTATTTGACAAATCCACGCAAAACAAGCCAGACGAACCCATCAATGCGCTTTCCGAACGGAATGTGAACCTCCTATTTGAGTTTGTCAAATCCGAGTTCAAGTACAAAACCGAACTCAAGCGGTACTTCCACCAACTCAATGGTCCCGAATTACTCGAATTTGTCCGCAAGGTGGAGCGAAGCTTCTGCACCACCAAGGCGATCAACCTCTCCAAGTCTTTGATCTTGGTGATTGGCAACTTGGATGAGGCCTACTCCATGAGCCGCGAGGTGTCGGCAGACCAAAATCCGGATACCCTACACCAGGAAAGTCAAAAGATCACCTTCAGTGCCATCAAGGAAGCCTTGAAGGAGCGCTTTCGCATGGAGGAGATCTCCCGTCTAGGCAATGTGCATTTGATTTATCCTGCTTTCAATTCCACCTATTTTCGGGAATTTATCAGCAAGGAATTGGCGGAGGTGGCGCTCCGATTTCAGCCGATCTTCACCGGCCGCTTGAGGTTTACCGAAGCGGTACAGGACATGCTTTTCGAGGAAGGGGTCACTGCTGCTCAGGGATTTCGCCCCCTACGCTCCAGCATCCGACTTTTAGTAGAGTCCTCCTTGGTCACCTTGATGCAAGCCGCAGGTTTTCCGCAGCAGGAAGCCTTGACCGTAGACATGCAGGGAGACTCCTTGGTACTACGGGACGAGGAGAAGGTGCTCTCCCAAAAAGCACTTCACTTGCCCGTGCGGGAGGCCAAGCGAAAAAAGAGAAATCCCCAAACCATGGCCATCGCCGCTGTACATGAAGCAGGTCATGCGCTGGTCTATGCGATTCTTCAGGGCAAGTTACCCAAGAAGGTGAGCATTACCTCTTCAGATGCCTACACCTTAGGATTTGTAGAAGGGGAGCGGATGACGGATTACGCCTCCTACGATTCCATTCTCCGGGATGTTGCCATTCGATTGGCGGGCAAAAAAGCGGAGCAATTGGTCTTTGGGCCCGACTCCATCACCACAGGGTCCGAGCACGACAGCCAGGTGGCTACGCGAAAGTTGCTGGATCTAGCTCGCTCGGGGACCCTATTTTTTCAGGACTTGGCCTTGGAGTCCAAATACAAAGGAGACGGAGACCTGCTCTTCGATACCGCTTTGGAGAAAGAATGGGTGCGGGAACAAATGGAAAAGGCCGGCACCCTAGCGCTTGCCCTATTGGAAACCCAGAGCCTGGCCTTCCGAGCGCTGATCCGAATTCTCGGAGAGCGCCTCTACCTCGATGCTTCTGCCTTGATGGTGGCCTTGACGGCAGCAGGCATTGATGTAGATGCACTGTTGCACTCCCATCCTGCTGCAGTGGATTACCACAACCAATTGGAGGAGTTTATGCGGAATGGGGAGCAAGGCACCGCTGCAAAAAGTGCATAAAGAGAGTAACCAAGAAGTAAAATTAATCTTTGCGTCCTGTCCACCGCAGCGGATATTTAGCTCGCAAAGGCGCAGAGACGCAAAGGAATTGTGGTGCGCTTGGTTAGACATCCGGAGGCCTTTGCTACCTGTCACGCAGGATTGCGGGAGCCTTTCCCGTCCGCAGCGGCAGATTTTTACGGCGACACGGAGCCAGCATACCGGAGGCTTTGCGGCCTGCCTACCGCAGGCAGGCTTAGCGCCTTTGCGCGAATAATCCCTTTTTTGGAAATTAAAACCCTAATTTTTTTCTCACGAAGGCGCGGAGCCGCAAAGAAAAAATTGTAAGAAATCAAACCTCTAACCCCAGATCCTCGAGCACCTGCTCGAGTGTCGTTCCTCCTAAAGCAGTTTTTGAGAAGCGTACTTTGGTTATTTTTATTATTGCTCCTAAAAATCACATAGGCAAGCTGGTAAACAATAATTTTTATTTTATTAAAAATGAAGCATTATATCTTATCGATTTATTCAGAATATAATTTTAAAATATCAGTAAACTTCATGTTTATCAACTCCTCTTCACTTGCTCTCATCCCAAGAGAATCAGTGAGTCTAGCTTTAAATTTTGCCCTATTATACCCCAAGTCAGTTCCTTGGGCTAACTGACCTTCACAGAAAAAATAAAATCCGAGCTTATCTGTTTCAGAGGTAATTAAATTGTTTTTGCAATCATTTTTTGACCTAAAACTTAAGCCACTGGCCAAAATCCTTCTTTGATTTTTAACCTGCTTAAAACTTGGTTCAAAATCAATTAACCTTAAAAAATTTCCATCAAAGATGAAATTTGAGTTATTCATATCTCCATGAACTAAACCCAAATTCTGCATTTCGTCTAGGTCAATAGCTAAATTAGTGATGGCTATTTTTTTACTTTCACGAGAGAGGGTTCTCCAACTTACTTTTTTTACAAATTCTTGCTTGTAAAGTAAGATCTCCTTTGAAAAAATAAAATTTGTTTTAGGGATGGATAAAATGGATAATGATGCCTTTTCAATTAAATTACACCTACTAATTATAGCCGACTTTTCATCAAGCAAATCAGCAAGTGCGTAATTTTTTAGTTTAAATTCCAATTTCTTTTAATCGACCAAAGACAAGTTGATTATATTTTTTTTAATCATCAATCTTCTTCTTCATACTCATCCTCATCCTCTTGGTAAAATGTAAAAACTTGTTCGATTCCACCCTCCGGTAAAAATTCATAGGACCCAGAATAGTATCCAGGGTAACCATTAATGGTTACCGTTGCACAAAAAGAATAGCCTCCCGGACCATTATCAATTTTCGACAACTTAATTAAATCCTCGTAAAACTCCTCCTCAAAAGGAGACTCTCCAAATCCAAAATCACAATCACCCTCCGAATTAGTAATTCGACTCAATAATTTAAAAATAGCCCTAGATTTATTTGGACCTTCTTCTCCTCTTCCGTAATCACTCGTTGAGATAAATAGCTCTTCATCCGGTGATGTGAGTAACCACAAATCACAATCACTGTCTTCAACAAATAACTCCCCCTTAAATAACTCCACATTCTTTGACCACTTTTTATTAAATTCAATCATTTCTTCACTCGATAGAGAAATGTTAATTTGATTTGAATCAAAAGATAAATTTAGATTTACTGTAGCCATGACATTATTTTTAAAAACGTAAATTGATTGCTTGGGTAATTTAAAGATAGATATTCAAATCTCAGTTGTTTTTTTAACTTATTCACATGCAAGTATTTTTGTTCCTTTTCTTTCGAGAGTAGGAACTAATTTTTTTATTACATCACTTCCTCCATTTCTAACTCCGTCTCCTGTAGCCGCCACCTCCCACAATGCTGCGGATTTGGCCTTCCGGAGGCTTTGTGTCTTGGCGACTTTGCGAGACAAATAATTTAGCATTGCCAAAGCCTACCCTCCGCAGGCGGGCCTCCCTACCGCAGACGAGAAAACTAGTTTAGCAAGAAATCAAGCCTCCACCCCCAGCTCCCCGAGCAGCTGTTCCAAGGCCTCGTCTTGGTAGGTAAAGCCGGCAGCACCCCGCTCTACCACAGACTTAAAGGCCCGTAGGGCCGCCAAAAATCCCCCAGGAAGGCGGCAGTCTGAGGAACTCAACGACAGGAAGCCCTGCTCCTCGGACCAAAACGTGGATTTGTGAATTCCACTCAAAGGAGAACCTGCAGTAGTAACCAAATAGAGGTCTCGGTGCCCCGCCAGCTCCTCAAAATAAACTCCTGGCGTCTTTTGCTCCATGGCATCAAACAGGGATCCCAAGGAATAAGTAAATCCTCCCAGGTACGCACCTCCGCTACTAAGGACCCGCGGAGCCAGTAGGAAGTACTCCGCTCTACTCAAAACAAGCGCCCGATTGCGAAAAAGTAGTTCGCGGTGCTTGGCAAAGAGTTCCTGCGTGCGTACATAGGAGGCATGCACCCGAGGAGAAGTAATCCAGTGCACGTATACGCCCGCACTAAGCGTAACCAGATCCTCCTGGATCTCAAAGTGGTTGTCATGGATGATGGACTTGGGTACCGGAGTGAGGAGTGCATTGGCATCCAACAAAAGGTAGTCCTCTCCCTGCTCGCCAATGATTTGGCAGCGGTAATCGTTGGTGGTAAGGCTCCATCTGTTTGAGTCAAAAGGGAGCAATTTTCCAGAAGGGGTAGTGATCGTAATCATAAAAAAGGGGTTAAAAGTGACACAGCTTAACCACGAAGACCTCTTGTCTCGCTCAGCTACCCAAACTGCAAGTCCCCTGCTACTTGCCATAGCATACAACAGGAGGAATCACTTCATGCCCAAGGACAAGCCGAAGCGAGGAGTCGAAACCCTTCGCGATCACCAAAAAAAAAGAGGAATGCAGGTAAACAATTTTGGTCTGCAGGACCCTCATCGCTTTACCACCGTGGCGTTTGACTCGGTTGGTACCAGATACTTCTGGTTCTTGATGATGGGTCAAAGGTAAAAAAGATTTTTCGAAAAATAAAAATTGCCTTTTTCCACCTTGACGTATCAAGTAGAAAAAAGGCAAATTAACCTAGAAATGGGGGTAAAGGGAATTACTTAACCACCATACATCCCTGGATCGGGACGAAATGGCTTCTTCCACTTCGCCTCCTTTAGGAGGTCCTGAGGTTTTTCAAATTCTTTAAAGCCTTCGCCTCCTCTGCCTTCGTACCACATGGGCACACCTCTGCTGGCTTCAATTGTGCCTTTTCTTGCCTCCCAAATGGATTCTACTACCGAGAGATAAGATCCCCTTTCTTTCCCGTCTTCTCCTAGACCCACAAATTCATCAAAGGTTAAAAACCCTCCATTATCTTGAAATAGGGTCAATCGGTTGACATTTGGGTCAGCAGCATATTCCGTTTCGAAGTCTAAACTTGATACTTTATCCCAAGGGAATATAAAATTGATGGCTACTTCTCCCTCTTTATTTTTAAAAAGAGCATAAAATCCATTCTTATCAATGAAAACAAAGGAAGCGGTATCCTCTTTCCAGATGCAAAAAGGAACAATCCACCAGACCGTTTTTACATGATAAAATAGCTCTTCCGGAGCGTATTTCAGGACAGGAATGATTTTTTCATTTGCCACCCGATTGGCAATCCCTACTAGTTCTTGATGATCAAATGCAGGACAAACTTTATCTGAAATAAACTCTTCAAACCAATCGGGTATAAACCCGGAAATACCCCCAACCCATGCATATGCCGAAGATTTTGTCTGCCATTTGTAGGCATAGTTTTCCAATTGCTCCTGATTGATATTCTCTCCCGACCAAAAAATCATAGGGTAACCCAATTCCTCCTCCTCGTCACCATCACCTTCTTCTTCCTCATCCGCGACTTCACTTTCCATAGCATCACCTTCTGTTGAACCTTCAAAGTCTAAGCTCTTTAGGAAAGAAGCTAGGTCTAATCCAGGCTGTGATTCTTCAGCTTCTTCCTCCGAAGTTTCCTCCTCATTGACGTTTTCATTTGCATTCATATTGGAGAAGGCATACACATAATTTCCTTCACAGTAAAACAATACGATTGTATCTGGTTTTTCCATCTGCACTAGGGTTTTTACCCAATCTACTTCTGATTCACCAATTAATTCTGCAAGTTCAGTCCACACCGTGTTTGCCGTTAGCTTAATAATTCCAGAGATAACCACAAAATCCACAAAATCATCAGTGGAACTTAAGGTGTTGATTAAATCATCAGCATCTATCTCAACTACAACGATATCCCCTTTTTGTGCATAATACTCCTCCAACACTTCCAAAATTTTGTCCGAACCCTGCTGCTCTACAAATTTCTTGATCATTTCCTCGAGATTGGTATCTACTTCCTCTTCATCATTGGACTCTCCTTCACTCGCTTCTGATTCCAGTTCTGCTAAAAAATCATTCAGGTCTAGTGACCCAGAGCCTGTTTCAACTTCGGCATCGGATTCTTCCCCATCCTTACCTACTAGGCTTAGAATTGTTTCCAATTCTCCTTCCCTAGGGAGATTGATTACCCCTTGCTTCAGCAAACTCGAAAAATTGACAAAGAGGTCCGAGGAAGGAGCATTTTGGCAGGGCTCCTTCAATACAAAAGGATCCGCCCCACTGTCAATAAGAAAAAGGGCCATTCCTAAAAATCCATTGATAAAGGCCATAGTCAATGGGGTACCGCCTTGGGTACTGAAATAAATATTGTCATCCTTCAATCTTCGGTTGACATCCGCCCCGTTCTCAACCAGAATTTCCACACAGTCTAGGTGACCTCCAGCAGCAGCCAAGAAGACTGGGGTATACCCATCTTCTCCTACCAGGTCTGCTTCTGCTCCAGCCTCCAGCAAATACGCTAAAATTTCATCTTTCCCATCCCAAGCAGCAAAGTGCACAGCTGTATAGCCTTCCCCATTGTCAAAACTAGCATTCAAATCCACTCCAGATTCGACCAAATCCACAATCCGTTGATCTACTTCGGTGTAGGTGCAGACATAGGAAATTAATTCGTTGGTAATCAAGGTATCCCCATTGAACTGAAGCACAGGGTTGCCCGCTTGCACAAATGCTGCTACATACTCCAGATTTCCCTGCAAGTACGCATCCACCGCTTTTTGGAAGGTGTAAAGAGTGGATTCTTTTGTTTTATTCTCAGCTCTTGCTTTGGGCATAACTTGGGAGACCACATTCGTTCCCTTGCTATTGTTCGTATTGATTTCCAATAAAAACCCAAAAATAGCTTCAACGGCATCTTCCACATTTTTAAATGAAGGATCACCTAATGGACGTAATCCTTGGGAATATTCCTCAAGCCGACTCGAATTGGCCAGAACTTTTTGCACAAAATCTATATCTCGACAGTAAAAAACCATTCGAATAACATTTTTTGCCGTATTTATTCCAAGGTGGGTGCCTCTTTTTTCATTAATCGAAGGAAGATGAATGTCTAGGTAGTTATCCGAATCAATTTTTTTGATTACCGCATCCTTATACTTTTTAAGAATTTCTTCAGCAATTTGAGATTGAAGGGATTTCGAGGATGAATCAGACTCCATTTTTTTAATTGGTTTGGATTCGCTCATTAGTTCTCTTAGAGAACCGATTGGCTCTTTTTGAAAATTACTTACTAAAGGCAGCAACACATTGTGAAACTTTTCACAAGAATTGATTACTGAATTAATAAACTGATTTTCAGAAAGGTCACCTTCCTTAAATGGAATTTCAATCCTAAGGGTCAATTTTGCAGCATTTCTTAGGCCAGCTTCAAATATTAGTTTGTGCCCATTGATTAGTTTTCCTTCAATCTTATACTGTTTAATAATTTTAAAACATTCCCCAAAACTTGCCTTCACCGGATAATTACTGGCGAGTAGACGTATACTTCCTTTTTGAATTCGTAGTTCATAAACAAAAGCACCTCCTAAAGAAAAGGACGCGTAATTTTTATCTTCTTGAATTCTACATTTCGGATAGACTTCTTGCAATTTTTCAAATAGAGCCATCATTTAGTGGGAAATTTTGGGGATTGATATAATTGTATAATTGAATTAAAAATTTAAAAAATTAGTGCAATTAATTATAATGTACTGATAATGATTGGAGAAAGGGTGAATCGATTTTTGCAAAATATATTTCTAGGATATAGTGAACAGAATTTAAATTTATTAAGAACAGGTAGACAGCTATTTATGTTTGACTAGATAAATTCCCTTAAAACAATCGCTGTGACAAAACCCGTAATTAACGAGCCAAAAAAGTTTAGTTCGGTAAAAAATAAAAAAAATAAAAAAGGTACTAAAACAAAACAGCTCTAGAGAGCTGTTTTGTTTGAAATCGAATTAAGCAGTCAAGTGAGAAGCCGCCATCTTGAATAACGCACTTTCGTTATCATGAATAGCTCCGTCAGCTTTGGCAATGGTAGCCAACTCAACTAAAATGCCTTTCTTCATTTCCGCAGAAAATTTTCCAGAAAAATACGCAAGTCCAGCATGCAAATAATCTACTCTTTCTTGGAAAGAAAGCGATTTTGCAACTTTTAGTGCATTCTGAACGAAGGGTTCTACATCATGGTCGGTAAAATTGGAAGCAGAATCAAGTACAGTTGCAATTTCTTCATCTGTAAACTTACCATCAGCTGCAGCCATTTCTAAAAATAGCATCATTAAGGTACCCATTTCTCCTAGGTCATCAAAAATTTCTTGGTTTGTCATTTTGAATTATTGTTTAAGGTTGATAGTTAGTAATACAAATCAAATGTAAAGATGTTTTAAAAAAACAAAAATTTTTTATGCAATATATTTCAGTCATCCAAACAAAGATGTCTTGTGTAATCCTCCAAAACTTGAACTTAATTACAAATCCGAGTTGTAAATTTTACAGCATCATTTCTTGCTTAATCGAAGGAAAAAAAAGGGGAGAAAAGAAAGTTTTGTTATTTTCATTGATTAAGAGAAAAACAGAATAGTAAAAAAGTATTTTTCAAAGTCTTCTCCCGATTTACCAAAGATTAGTAGGAAAAGAATAGGCAAAACCAAATATTTGCATTTAACTTTGTGCTAATATCCTGCATAAAAGAAACTTATGTGGATGAATGAGTAAGAACAACTGTTTACGCATTTCAATTCGGATTAACATTCACTTGAAAAATTAGTTAGTACAAATACACCACCTAAAACACCAGTACACATGAAAAAAATATCCGGAATAGTAACCATAGCCCTAGTTAGCGTGCTCTTGGTTTCCTGCGGACTTGGAGGAGGTAGAGAAATCTCTCTTATCCCTGTAGAAAATGGAGATGAATTCCAATACATCGACAAAGAAGGGAAAATTGTAATCAACCCTCAGTTTTCGTCCGCTACTGTATTTAGAAACGGAATCGCCTTGGTACGGACCACAGGCGACAAAGCCTCCTGGGGCTTTATCAATGAAGAAGGAAAATACAGCATTCAACCCAGCTACAAAGAAGCTACGGTCTTTTCCGAGGATCTTGCTTGGGTTGTATCTGAAAATGGAGCACCTACAGCCATCAATACCAAAGGAGAGGTAAAAATCACATTACAGGATGCCGAAACTGTTCGTATCTTTCAGGAAGGCTTGGCAGCATTCAGCGTGACCGAAGATTCCAAAGTAAAGTGGGGTTTCGTAGACAAAGAGGGAAAAGTAGCTATCAGCCCCCAGTTTGCATCAACAGGCAACTTCGCTGATGGCAAATGTGCGGTACAAAATGAGGAAGGCAAGTGGGGATACATCGATAGCGAAGGCAAAATCGTGATCTCTTACCAATTTGACGAAGCAGAGAAGTTTGTGGATGGACAAGCAGCAGTGGAATTTGATGGCAAAGCAGGCGCCATCGACGTAGCTGGCAAATACGTGATCAATCCGCAGTTTGACGGCATCACCGAAGATGGTGACCTCTACCTCATCGAGCAAGGGGATAAGTACGGTTGGGCTACTCGCGAAGGGCAAATCGTCATCAACCCGCAGTTTGCTGCTGCCTTCACGTTTAACGGCGGCGATATCGCTCCAGTACAAGTAGGCGAAACCTGGGGTTACGTTGACAAAGAAGGTAAAATCAAAATCAACCCACAATTTAAGGTGGCCCTTCCCTTTATTAGTGGAGTGGCAGCAGTCTTGAGCGGTGAAAAAGTTGGCTTTATTGATGCAGAAGGTAAGTACCTCGTCAACCCGCAGTACGATGGCATCTCCGAAGACATGCTCAACTATATCATTGACGGCAGCTCTACCTACGAAAGTGTAGACACCGACTTCTTCAACATCGCACCTATCGTGGCACGTGTCAACCTGAACTCACCTGAAGGCTTGACTCTAGCAAGTACCTTAGGGGACGTTGTGACTAAATTGAAAGTTACCGAAGAGGTATTTAGCGAGTACACCACCCAGCACACCGTCCTTGACGATGTAAGCATCACCAACGATGCATCTCTGGACTTCTCTGTATGGGCATCGTCTCACAACGAAGTTCCTGATGGATGGTATACCATTTCGGTATTCAATGCAGCGGCTCCTGTTCAAGGCTATGTCTACACCTTCAACCTATCTGGAAGAGGTGCTGACAAAGCAGAAAATGTAGTAGCAGCCATCGAAAAAACAATCACTGGCATGAAGAAGGATGAAGTCGAATCGGCAGAAGAAGGTTATATCGTCTACAAAAATGCGACACAGAATGTATACCTACAGAGCAGTGGTAGCCAAGTGATTGTCACCATCTTGAAAGCAGATCAAGTAGAAGAATCTGGTGACTAAACTGACTTTCTTTCAAAGAGAAACTAGCCTTTCATAGTTGAGGCTTAACTTCCCCTAAATCTAGGTTTAGGGGAAGTTTTTTTTCTCCTGAAATCCCCCCTTTCGAGGGAGTGATCTATTTTCCACGTAAACAAATCCCTTTTTGATTAGTTAGTAACACAAACCAACCTTAACCCTTATGAAAACCACGGTTGCACTTCTTTTTTCGCTATTTATGTTTATCCAACTCTCCGCCACGGCTCAGGACATGGAGAAGATGAACAAAAATGAGCTCCGAGACTATGCCATCCTCCTCCTAGGAAAAATAGACTCCCTCAACACCAAAATTGGGGCCTTGCAAGCATCCGAAAAGCAACTCAGCCAAGCACTAGGCAGCTCTGAAGAAAAAAATAAGGTGAACATAGCTGAGATTCAAAAATTAACTGCCCTCACGATTAAAACCCAGAAAGAGCTGGAGCGGGTAAGTGCAGAAAAAGAGGCGGTCATCGCTACCCTAAGCAAGGATGTCCTCTTGCTAAAGGATTCGATCGCCACCTTGCAAACCGCGCTTTTTACCGACACCTCCTCTCCTGCAGGGGATGGTAACGATTTTTTAAATTCCTACTTTTTCAAGCCTTTCCCACTTGAAAACAATTCCTTCTCGCTTGTCCTAAGTAAAGTAATCTTTGGTTCCTCCAACAACAGCAATAATGAGTATTACAACGAGGAAAATGAAATTCAGTCGCTTCCAGAGATTTTGCCCGCAGAGGCATTGACCTACTGGGGCGTGAAACCCAAGGTTAAAATCATGGATGGCACCGAATTCAATGACTTTGTGGTAGCACAAAATGCCGCCTATTACAATGCCCGACTTCCCAAAATCCAGATTTATAAAAACAAACTACTCACAATTGTCAACAAAGATGGCTCAGAGGAATCATTTCTCTTTACCTCCAATGTTTTGGATGATGAGGACGCCAACAACCAGCGTTCCGTATTTCAGTTCAATCTAGTAAGCGAAGAGGCAAACTCGGACGAGGACTACGATAGACCAAAAAATCTGACCTGGAGATTTTTTGCAATTGAAAACGAGGTCTATTTGGCGCTGAATTACGGACAGCTCTCTCGAATCAACTCAGAACTTCAAGAAGCAGGAAGTATTGAAGCTTTTTCCGAGTACTATGAGCGGGTGGTTAGGGCCACTGACTTTGATAGCGACTACCGTCAAACTACCACTGGAAACGGGGTGTACTTGTCCAGAAAAAAGGATACTTTCATGAAAGAGTCGCTCTACATTGATCCAAGCGAACTTATCTTCCTATTCAAACTGAAGTAATCCCTCTAGTTGAGGTTACAGCAAAACTGCACCGGGTTTAAGAGAAACTCGGTGCTTTTTTTGTGGTTAAAAGGGATGAGATCCTTCTAAAAAAAATGATTGAAATGGGTAAAGCTAATTTTATGTCGCTCCTCTGGAGCTAAGAGGAAGTTTTTGGTGACAATCCTATGAATAGGATGCTCCTCTGGAGCATCTGCCCCAGAGGAGCCTGCCCCGCTTCATTGCGGGGGCAATATGCTACTAGGAAAAATTTCTTAATTAGATTAGTAGCTCCAGAGATGGTTTACCCCGCAGAATTTGCGGGGCGGTATAACCCGTCCTATAATTAGAATTCCACTTCCCCTTTTCCTCAATAGAAAAAGAAGAAGAAAAATAAAGCAGCATTCGTAATCCGCACCCCTTCGAAGTAGCCGATGGTTTTGCGAGATCCATCCATCACTCGACCATCTTCAATGTATCCAATCGTCCGGCGAGACTGATCGGATACTCGGCCATTTTCGATATAGCCCAGCGTAGACCGAGAACTATTCATCACGCGTCCGTCTTCGACATAGCCAATCGTTCGTCGCGAACCATCCATCACTCGACTACCATCGAGGTAGCCTATTGTCGATCGAGAACCGTTGGTCACACGCTCACCTTCGATGTAGCCCACCGTACGGCGGCTGCCATCCGTCAAGCGCTGCGCAAAGCTTGGAGTAGCTCCAAGTGCCAAACAAATCAATAGGAAAAGGAATAGGGATTGTTTCATGTAGGAAATGAATCTTGAATTAAGTCCACTGCTAACTGTCAACGGTCCACAGCCAGTTGTGGTTATAGTACGCTTTGTCTCTATAAATTACAATCTGCTGTCGTCTGTGGACTGTCAACTGTTGACAATCAACTGGTCCATTACTAACTGTCAACGGTCCACAGCCAGTTGTGATAATAGCACGCTTTGTCTCTATGAATACAATCGGCGGTGGACTGTGGTCCGTCAACCGTTGACAACAATTTTATTACGGTGAAATCCGATACAAGATAATCCGCTTATCCACCTCCGACTTGGTACGAACAATCAACTCCTTCCCCTCTTGGGCTTGGTAATGCTGATTGACCGCCTTGATGTATCGAGAGCGCCTTACCCGTCTATAGTCCATACTCTCCAGCTCAGCGATGCCAAGTAGCTGGTCCAGCTGGTGTACATCCACCACTGGGCTAGGATGGGCTAGCAATCGAGCCACCATCCGAATCTTATCCTCTTCTCCTTCTACGGTAGCAAAGGCTGGAAACTGCTCTGAAGATTCGGACGCTTCCTTCTTGGACCTAAGTTTTATCCTCCACCAGAAAATCCCTGCTATCGCTAGCAACAATCCCAATGCCGCAAGAATCGAAAAGGACCATTCCTCCAATTCAAAAGCAGAGGCTGGCTTAGTAAGGCGTATGGATCCCACCTTTTTGAATCTTTCCTCAAAATCCATTTCTGGAGATAGAAAGGTCGGATCACCGTATTTATCAAAAAAGACCGCAGAATTTCCAGTTCCAACCGCAACAGTATAAAACCGGAACTTCCCAAAGTCATTATCCTTAGCAAAATACAGGGTATTTTCCTTTTTATGAACCAACAGCAACCCTAGATGGGCATCGAGTTGATACAGTTGAACCCCATAGTCCTTCAGGTCAAAGGAAGGCAGAATCCATGAGCTTAGATTTTTTTGACTTGGGAAATCCAGCTGAATCGCGCTCCAAGCTTGACTTTTAAAATCAAATACATAGCCGTTTTTATCAGGATAGAATACATTGGTGGGCTGGTGGATGTATTCGCCCAAAATAGAAAGTACCCGATCTCCATCTAAAAAAATCCCGACTCCCCCATAATTCACCGGAGGAGAAGAAACAGGCACAAACTCCCAGTAACCCTTTTGAAAATCAAACTCGAGTAACTCACTGTGTCCTCTCCAAAATCCATAGCGCCCCATGGAATATAATTTACCTCCCCGTACAAAAAAGTGTGGATGGCAATTGAATCCAGAGGAGGTGCCCTTGTATAAATTTTCCCAATCAACTCCCGTCCATCTTAAGACATCAAATCGACAAGGCAAGAGTGCAAGGAGCTGATCTTTGAAATAAAATAAGGTAATCGGATCCTCACTTGTTATGTATTCCTCTGTAATATGAGGTGAGTCTACTAGCGATTCAACCATGGCTTGGGTGATCCCCTCAGGTAAACTCTTCCAATCAAAATCTGCGTATGAATCCGTGGGGTTTATTTTGACCCAATCAAATTTGGCAACTGAATCCTGCTCTGATTGAGCTGAAAGGATAAGGCAGGAGAAAAATAAACCAACAAAAAATAGCGCTGCTTTCATGATAAATTAGTTTTCCACTCCATGGAAAAAAGCCCGTAGATAGGAAATAAAATACATGTTGAATATAGTGAAAACTAGAAAAATACAATAGGATTATCCGCAATCATGCCAGTAGCTCAGCTCTCCTAGTTAAAACTGCGGATAATCGTTCACAGCTCACCTAATTGAACCTCAAACCTTCTTTTCTATGGTTAGTAATGAAAAAGCGGATATTCAGAAAATACAATTCAAAAATCGATAGAAAAGCACGCTTATCAACTAAAAACCCCTGCTGCAGTATAAAACCACAGCAGGGATTTTCGATACCATTAAAAAGCATTACCCAACTGGCAGCCCTTACTTCAAGCTTCCAATCATGTCTTCGGGCTTGACCCACTCGTCAAATTGCTCTGAAGTGAGCAATCCCAAACTAAGTGCTGCCTCACGCAAGCTCGTTCCTTCTTTGTGTGCTTTTTTGGCGATAGCCGCTGCATTTTCATAGCCAATGTAAGGATTCAATGCAGTCACTAGCATCAGGGAGTTTTCCAAATGCCGCTGAATCATAGGTGTATTTGGTTCAATCCCAACAGCACAGTTCACATCAAAGGAAACGCAAGCATCTCCAATCAGGCGGGCCGACTGTAGGAAGTTGGCAGCAATCAGTGGCTTAAATACATTTAGCTCAAAATGCCCATTTGCACCACCAATGCTAATTGCCACATCGTTGCCCATCACCTGAGCAGCCACCATGGTCATCGCTTCTACTTGAGTCGGATTGACTTTACCAGGCATGATAGAGGATCCTGGTTCATTTTCTGGAATCAAGATTTCCCCAATTCCAGAGCGCGGTCCAGAAGAAAGCATGCGAATGTCATTGGAGATTTTCATCAAGGATACGGCCAACTGCTTCAAAGCACCGTGGGTTTCCACCATCGCATCGTGGGCGGCTAGCGCCTCAAACTTGTTGGGTGCTGTCACGAAAGGAAGGCCTGTCAGGCCAGCGATTTTCTTTGCCACCAAATCAGAGTAGCCCTGCGGGGTGTTCAAGCCGGTGCCCACTGCCGTACCGCCCAAGGCAAGTTCCGACAAGTGAGAAAGTGTATTGTTTAATGCGCGCAAGCCATGATCCAACTGGGCTACATAGCCGCTAAACTCCTGTCCAAGAGTCAGTGGGGTAGCATCCATAAAGTGGGTACGGCCAATTTTCACCACCTGCTTGAAAGCTTCTGCCTTTGCGGCTAGCGTATCGCGAAGCTGCTTTACCCCAGGAATGGTCGTTTCTGCAACCATCCTGTAGGCTGCAATGTGCATGGCTGTAGGGTAGGTATCGTTGGAGGACTGGGACTTATTGACATCGTCATTGGGGTGGATTTTCTTCTTGGCATCTTCCAAGGAACCTCCCAATAGGACATGTGCTCGGTAGGCAATCACCTCATTTGCATTCATGTTGGACTGGGTGCCCGAACCGGTCTGCCAGATGACCAATGGAAACTGGCTGTCGTGCTGTCCAGTCATTATCTCGTCACAAACCTGTGCAATAATCTCCGCTTTGGAAGCTTCTAAAACACCTAGCTCGGTATTGGTCAACGCAGCCGCCTTCTTTAAGATGGCAAAGGCATGGATGATTTCTACAGGCATGCGGTTTTGTACACCGCCAATCTTAAAATTATTGATCGAACGCTGCGTCTGCGCTCCCCAGTAAGCGGAAGAAGGAACCTCCACAGGCCCCATGGTATCTTTTTCAATGCGTATGGACATGGTAGTTGAAATAAAAGGGTGAAGAATCGAGCACAAAGGTACATCCAAAGTCCCTTTTTGCCTACAGCTAGCGAGAGGATTCGACCTTGCTTCCTGGAAAATTGATCACTTCTTGAAAAAGTTTTTTGCTAGGTACCAGCTGCCGATGGAAGAAGAACACCGCCAAGGTATAATTGACACCCAATAGGGACAGGCAAACTCCCCCTTGAAGGAATTGATTCGTTACCAAAAAGAAAAAAAGGGAAAAGGCCAACAGGATCCCAGTCCAAAACCAGAGGAAAAAGCGCGTAGTCGAAAAGAGTTGGTAGCGGGCAAAAATAATGCTCCCTCGGGGTGTGTCCTCTACCTTTCCTAGAAGCATCGGAAGAAAGTTGTCCCCCTTTTCAATGACTCGCGAAAGGCGAAATCCATCAGCTTCCACAAGTCCATTGAATAGCGGCCGGATCTCTGGCAGCCCTTCGGTCCGAGTTCCTCGAGTGACCGCAGCCAAGCGATCCAAGACCTCCTCCTTGGACAAGGCGCTGACAAGAGTTTCCCGACCAAAAGGCAGCCAATTCATCTGTTAGCGAACTGCGATACAAGAAATTTCCACCTGAACATTTTTTGGCAACTTGCTTACTTCTACCGTTTCCCGTGCAGGGGGATTCGATTTAAAATATTGCCCATAGGCCTCGTTGATGGCACCAAATTGACCCATATCTCGAATAAAAATGGTGCATTTGACCACCTGGGCGAAGCCAAAACCTGCTGCTCGGAGGACCGCTTCCATATTTTTCATGACCGCATGTGTCTCCTCAGTGATGTTTTCATTGACCAGTTCTCCCGTTTCGGGGTCTAGTGCGATTTGCCCTGACACATAAAGAGTCTCGCCTGCAAGTACCGCTTGCGAATATGGCCCAATTGGGGCCGGAGCTTCGGGGGTGAATATTACGTGTTTAGTCATAGTATTTTATTTTTAGTATCAAGTAGCTAGTATCAAGTATCAAGACACTGAAAATTGTACGAAGTACTAAGTACAAGGTACCAAGATTTTGTAGTATCAAGTAAGTAATTGAACGAAGAACAAAGTAAAAAGTACTTTCCTTCGAAATTCTTCAATCAGCGTTCGGAGTTCGACATTAATTCTAAATTCGTATTTCGCCTGCCCGCCGGGGCGGGTACTTGGTACTTAGAACTTCGTACTTGGTACAAAGTACTTGATACTTACTACTTGATACTTGCTACTCTCTTTGCTTCTTCCCAATACACATCCATCTCTGCCAAGGTCATGTCGCTCAAATTTTTGCCAGCTGCTTTGGCAGCCTGCTCGAGGTACTGAAACCGGGAGATGAATTTGAGGTTGGTTCGCTCCAAGGCCTCCTCCGGGTTGATGTCAATAAATCGGGCGTAGTTGATCAGTGAAAAAAGCAGGTCTCCAAATTCACCAGCAGCCTTCTCTCGGTCGATTTCCTTGCCATCCGCCGCATTGAATTCGGCATGAAATTCTCCCATTTCCTCCTCTACCTTTGCCCAAACCTGCTCAGGCTCTTCCCAGTCAAAGCCTACGCCACGCGCCTTTTCCTGGATTCGCATGGCTTTGATAAGGGCAGGCAAACTTTTCGGAACTCCTCCAAGCACTGAGGTATTGCCCTTTTCGGTGAGCTTGATCTTCTCCCAATTTTGCTTGACTGCTTCTTCATTGTCGGCCACCGTATCTCCATAGATGTGCGGGTGACGGCGGATCAATTTCTCACAGAGGGAGTCAATCACGGAGCGGATATCGTAGTGGCCTTGTTCCGAACCTATTTTGGCATAAAAAACAAGATGAAGCAGGAGGTCCCCCACTTCTTTCTTGACTTCCTCTGGATTGCCTTCCAAAATGGCATCCGAAAGCTCAAAGGTCTCCTCAATGGTCAGGTGGCGGAGGCTTTCCGTGGTCTGCTTTTTGTCCCAAGGACATTGCGCACGCAACTCGTCCATGATAGTCAAAAGGCGATCAAAAGCAGCCAATTGCTCGGCTCGCGTACTCAAGTTAGACATGCTGTAGAAACTATACTTTCAGTGTAAACGTTTTCAAAGTAAAGCATTAAATTTGCGCAAATTAATCGGGTATGACAACTTTCTTGATCACGCTAGGATTTCTAGCACTTTTCTTCGTTCTGATGTCTGTAAGGCTGATTTTTCTTAAAAATGGCGAATTCAAAGGAACTTGTGCTTCGCAAAGTCCCTTCCTCAACAAGGAAGGAATCACTTGCAACTTGTGTGGGAAGACTGTGGACGCGACAAGCAACTGCGCCAACCCGGATAATGAGGTGGACAAAGTGATGGCCAAATTCAAGTAATCTTTTCAAGCGTAGCCAACTATTTTTAACATACTAAACCAATATTCGTGTCATTAATCAAATCTATCTCTGGAATCCGAGGGACCATTGGCGGCAAGCCAGGTGAAGGTCTCACCCCCATTGATGTAGTCAAATTTACAGCTGCCTATGGCACTTGGGTGCTGGAAACCACTGGCAATGCCAAAGTTGTAATCGGAAGAGATGCCCGGCTGTCTGGCGATATGGTCTCCCGATTGGTAGCAGCCACCCTTCAAGGTCTTGGCATCGACGTGATTGACCTGGAGCTTAGCACCACCCCAACGGTAGAGTTTGCCGTGCCTCGGGAAAATGCAGGTGGAGGCATTATCCTTACCGCTAGCCACAACCCCGCCCAATGGAATGCCTTGAAGCTCTTGAATGCAGTGGGCGAATTTATTTCGGACGAGGAAGGAAAGGCCATCCTGGCCAAAGCGGAAGCCGAAGATTTTACTTTTGCAGAAGTTCGCAAGCTCGGCAAATACAGCGTCATTAACGACTACATGGACCGCCACATCCAGCATGTGTTGGACCTGGAACTCGTAGATGTTGAAGCCATCAAGGCACGTAATTTTAAAATTGTAGTGGATGCAGTCAACTCCACCGGAGGCATTGTGGTGCCTAAACTTTTGCGCGCCCTAGGGGTAAATGAAGTAGAGGAAATTTTCTGTACTCCAGACGGCAACTTCCCTCATAATCCTGAGCCGCTCCCAGAAAATCTCAGAGATATCGCCAAGAAATTGGAAAAAGGAAATTTCGACCTGGGTATCGTTGTCGATCCGGATGTAGATCGTTTGGCACTAGTCAACGAGGATGGATCCATGTTTGGCGAAGAATACACGCTAGTAGCCGTCGCTGATTACGTACTTTCTCAGACACCTGGCAACACCGTATCCAACCTTTCGTCTACCCGAGCGCTACGTGATGTCACCGAAAAGCGAGGGGGTACCTACAGTGCTTCTGCAGTAGGTGAAGTCAACGTGGTCAACCAGATGAAGGCCGTACAAGCAGTCATCGGAGGAGAAGGCAATGGAGGCATCATCTACCCTGCCTCCCATTACGGTAGAGATGCATTGGTGGGCATTGGCTTGTTCTTGACCCACTTGGCCAAGTATGGCAAATCCATTTCCAAGTTGCGCGCCAGTTATCCCAACTACTCCATCTCCAAAAATAAAATTGAGCTAACTCCTACCCTCGATGTGGATCACATCCTATTGCGGATCAAGGATAAGTATAAAAGTCATCCCATCATCGACATTGATGGGGTCAAAATTGAATTTGAAAAAGAATGGGTGCACCTTCGAAAGTCCAATACGGAGCCCATCATCCGCATTTACTCAGAGTCCGACTCGGAAGCAAAAGCGGAGCACCTTGCCAAAAAGATCATGCAAGACATCAAGGAAGTCGTAAATGAAACCTTGAGCTAAGTTACTGCCTCGCCCAACTGCATTCCATGAAGCACGTATACCTCGACAATGCCGCCACCACTCCCATGGACGATCGCGTGATCGAAGCCATGTTGCCCTTTATGCGTGGACACTTTGGCAACCCTTCCTCAGTGCACAGCCATGGAAGAGAGGTACGTACGGCAATTGAAAAGGCGCGTAAAAAAGTAGCCGAACTGCTTCAGGCTAGCCCATCGGAAATATTTTTTACTTCAGGAGGAACCGAGGCGGACAATACCGCCTTAGTCTGTGGTATCGAATCACACGGCATTCAACATGCCATCACCTCACCCTTGGAGCACCATGCCGTACTCCATACGCTAGAAATGCTTGCCAAAAAAGGACAAGTACATCTTAGCCTACTCGAGGTCAATGAAAAAGGAGAAATTGACCTAGCTCAATTGGAGGAACTTCTCAAAAAGAATCCCAAAAGCTTGGTATCCCTGATGCAAGGCAACAATGAGATTGGCAACCTGAATGACTTGGAGCGGATTGGCCAAATGACCCAAGCACATGGGGCATTTTTTCATTCGGATACGGTACAGACCATGGGGCATTACAGCCACAATTTGTCTACCCTTCCAGTGGATGCACTCGTCGCTGGCGCACACAAGTTTCACGGCCCGAAGGGTGTGGGATTCCTCTATGTACGCAAAGACAAGAAAATCCATCCCTTCATCCATGGTGGAGCTCAGGAGCGCAACATGCGGGGAGGAACAGAAAATGTCATCGGCATTATCGGCCTAGCCAAAGCCCTGGAAATTTCTCTTGAGGACCTTGCCGCACACCGCAGCCACATTGAAAACCTAAAGGGATACTTCATCGAAAAATTAGGTCAAGAAATTCCGGGTATCGCCTTCAACGGCTGTTCGGCAGACCTGCAAAAGAGTTTGTACACGGTATTGAGCGTCAGCCTTCCTCCTTCGGAAGCCAATCGGGGCATGCTCCTTTTCCACTTGGATTTGGAAGGCATCTCGGCATCAGGAGGCTCCGCCTGCAGCTCAGGCGCATCGGTAGGTTCCCACGTGATGCGGGCCTTGCAGCATCCTGCAGACCGTGATGTAGTCCGGTTTTCCTTCAGCAGATTTACTACGATGGAGGAGATTGATTACACCCTCGAGAAGCTAAAAGCTCTTTACATCCACTAGTCGATAATCAATTCCCGTTTATTTATTGTTGAATTTTTTGCCTCAGAGGGGCCTACCTTCGGCAGGATTGAGGGGGTAATATCTTAATTAGTGTCTTCATCAATGGACAAGGTATTATCCCCAGATCCTATTGTGCTCCGCTGGAGCACACAAACATTCTTTTTCAATATTTCTATTAACATTTCGCTCCTCTGGAGCGGCTAGAGATTCGCAATTTGAGTATACCAAATAGCACTCCTTGACCCAGCGGGTCAATATGTTAATAGAAAAAATACCACAATTGACAGGCGCGCTCCGGAGGTGCGCAATAATTAAAAATCAAAAATTATTCCTCCCCCCGATGCTTTGGGATGGAAAAACATAAATTAAACCACTAATCCCTTTTACTTCGCCGGCTTGTAGCCTATCGCATAAGGCGTCCAGATTTCAAAAATCGGTTGCCCTGTCGAACTCAAGCCACTGTGGTGCCATTCTCCATCGATGACCTGGTAATCAAAACCTAGGCTTGCTCCCACCCGGGAATTATCTCTTGAGAAAAAGGCAATCGATTCTACGTATTTTCCATCCTTGGCCGTATAGGTTCCTCCGCCCGTGCCCGAAAATTCGCGGGTTTCGGAATTAAAGGCTACCCACTGAAATCTCCCTCCACTGAGGATTTTGATTGTACGTCTCGCTCCTGGAGTGGAGCGCTGAACTTGATCGTCTCGCTTTCTACCTGTAATCACCCAGTTACCCGTCAAGTCATCGGTAGCATCCGACACCTTTTCCCAAACCTCTACGAGTGGCCCTTTGGGGGTTGTGGCCGATAGGGTCATTCGATTGCCCTCCAAACGTGCGTCAAAGGAGGTGACCATCCCAATGATTTCGGGGTTGAGCGTGAAAAATTCAAGCGTCTCTTGGAGCTTACCAGCACTCACCGCATAAGGCCCCCCACCTGCACCCACAAAGGAGTTGTCCGCTAGGTTCTTCACCCCAAAGGCAAAGTAATTGTCCTGGTAGATCTTGATATACTCTTGCCCAGAAACGGGAACTTGATTTTGACTGATGAGTTTCCAAGCTCCTTCCACCTGCTGGGCGGAGATGGAAAGCGCAAAAAACAAAAGAGGGAGAAGAAGGAATTTTTTCATGGAGGGTTAGGGAATTGACGACAGAAGGTGGAAATTGGAAAAGATTCCACGAAAAACCAAGTGCTCTTTTTTTAGAAACGACCCAATCCCCTAGACCCCATGCACACCTTCCACTTTGGTAGCAGCAAAGAAGAAGTCCTTCAGGCCATCCCCGAACGCAAGATCAAAAAATTGGCGGCTGGAGAGAAGCGCTTGGCGATACTCAGGATTGGCGACATCCTTCATATCTTCGATGCCCAGTGTCCTCACCGAGGTGCTGATTTAGGCCAAGCCAATATCAATGGTGCAGGTGAGATTATCTGTCCGCTCCACCAATACCGCTTTGATCTAAAAACTGGAGACGTCCGATCCGGGTACTGTTCCTCGCTTCCCGTCTACCGTAATGAGCTTACCGACTCAGGACTGACCATCTACCTACCTTAATGTAGTGCAGCGCCATTGGGAACAGGCTGATCGGAAGTAGCAATCCAAATGCCTCCTTCGGCACTGCTAAACCCTGTAATCAGTACCTCCGACATGAAGTCTGCCACCTGACGCGGAGCAAGATTGCACACACAAAGCACCTGCTTTCCTAGCAAGTCATCCGGATTATAGTGGACTGTCAGCTGAGCGGAGGATTTTTTAATCCCTAGTTCCGCACCCAAATCCACCCAAACTTGATAGGCTGGTTTTCTGGCTTTCTCAAAAACCTCCACCCGCAGTACAGTTCCTACTCGAAAGTCAATTTTTTTGAAATCTTCTAGGTCAATCGTTTGCATTGTCGATATATTTTCTACTTTTAAGGACGTTTTTCGAAAGCTAACCCGTATTTCAATAAGTTATGTGGAACTGTTCAAGAATTTTTGCTGGTAAAGTTGCCCTGCTCAGCATGGCTGCTTTCGGCTACTTGCTCCTCCCATCGGAAGCAATGGCCCAGGAAGAAAACACGAAGAAACCCTTCGAAAAACCAATTGTAGAAGAAATTAGTACAGGTTCTGAGTCTGGAGCTGCGGCCACACTTTTTACGCAGAAGCCAGCGGTAGTCAAACAAAATGTACCCCTTCCTTTGCCTAGAAAAGAGGTGTCAACGACCACACACCTCCAGGAAAGAGAATCCAAAAAGAACGAATCCCCCTCCACACTATCCTTCAATATTTTTTTATATATCGTGGATAAATTTAAACAGGACCAGGAGAATTAAAGGATTATCCGCAACAGGTTCATTAGTAGTTCAAAATAAATCTGCATCACGGCAAATCATCAACGGACAATAGGCCGCGGCCTACAGGCTGTCGACAGTTGACAGCCCATTGAATCGAACTTCAACTATAATTTCCTTTTGGTTCATCCAAAAAAGAGCTATTCGCTAAGAATAAAATCAGCGTATTTTGACCCTTCCTTTGAGTCTTGGCGGCCTGCCTGCCTACGGTAGGTAGGCCCGCGGTAGGCAGGCTTTGCGCGACTTACTTTTTTTAAAGGTCCGCAGCGTCGGAGCGTGAAAAATTTCTACCGCTAAAAACCACAACTGTCAGTGGATTGTCGATCGGTAGTGGTTGACCAATTTTACCCCTTGCTGATAAATCCCTCCAAATCTGCTAGGCTGATTTTTCCTTCGTAGTAAGCGCGGCCAAATACGGCTGCTTGTAGTCCTAAATCCCGTAGTCGTTTGAAATCATCAATCCCACGAACCCCGCCGGAGGCAGCGAGGTACAGATTTGGAAAACGATCCAACACTTCCTTGTATAGCTCAAAATTAGGACCTTCCATCACCCCATCTCGGGTCACATCCGAGCACTTCAGGTGCTTGAGCCCACGCTCATAGAAAAACTCAATGTGTTCAAACAGATCTAATTCTGTTTTGGTCAACCATCCCTTGATCTTGATTTTATAGTCGTTCGGGTTGGTATCTGCAGCCATATAGATCTTTTCACGACCATAAGACAAGATAAACTGCGCAAAGCGCTCCGGATGCCTGGCTGCAGCAGAAGCGATGGTCACCGTTTTGGCACCAAACTCAAAGCACTTAATCACGTCTCCATCTGTAGTAATACCTCCCGTAAAATCCACTTCTAAGTCGGTATAACCTGAAATAGCTTCCAAAATGTTGTAGTTTTTGGGCTCTCCTCTACGAGCCCCATCCAAATCCACCAGATGAACTCGCTTGATACCTATTCCTTCAAAGGCCTGTGCAATCTCGAGCGGATTGTGCGAGATGACCTGCTCGGTAGCAAAATCGCCTCGCTTCAATCGGACACACTTGCCGTTGATTAACCAAATGGAAGGAATGATTTCAAACATGATAGAATAAAAAGAAATTAGGGATGGTAAACTGCACTCGCTGATTTAAAGATACAATCCTCTCTGTTTTTTGAAAGCAAAAAGCCCGAAAAAATTGCGTTTATTTTTACAAACGGCCTCAAAAAATGGCAGTCTTTTAAAAATTAATGTCAATTTTCATCAATATACTAATTTCCCGAGGCGACCTTGGCTTCCTGAAGCCCAAAGGGTCTTGCCCCCTGGCGCTGCCTTGACCGCATGGTAACCTGTCTGAGAAAAGGGCTGCCAGCTATGCGCCCCATTGCTGGAGTAGTCCGACCCGCCCGGCCCTACAGCCACCACCCATCCCTGCTCGGGAAGGTAAGCCACCCCAGAGCGGTACCCAGCTGGACCCTCACTCGTAGAAATCGTCACCTCACCCAATACCAATAAGGCATTAGCAAATCGAAAATCGGGCTGCAAGTAATCTCCACCCACCAGCACCAATCCCCCCTCACCTGGAAGTGCAGTCAGTGCAAAAACACCCTGGGAAGACTTTCCTTGAAGCATGTCTGTCAACTCACGCACCTCCCAAGACTGGGAAGCAAAGGTATAGCGATGCAATCGAGATACGGAGCCCCCCGTGGCAAATATCAGACCTGTAGCATTGGCTACCATAGAGGATGCACTTGCCGCAAAGGCAGCTTCTCCTGGCACAGCATCGGGTAGTTTGGCTAAGGAATGCCAACTTTTTCCCCCATCGAGGGTCTCCAAAATCATCCACTTCCCCCCAATGGGGTCTCCCAACACATAGCCTTTTTGGGTATCTACAAACTGGATGGCATCAAAGAACGCTTCCCCACCTTCCTGATGCACTTTTTGCCAACTTGCTCCCCCATCCTCAGTGCGGTAGATCACCGCAGGCTGCCCCGCCGAAGCTACCACCGCGGTATTGGAATCAAACGCATAAATGGATCGGAAATCTACCGTATCCAAACCAGCAACTGTTCCGGTCTGCCAGCTCGCCCCTCCATCTTCCGTCTTGAGCCAGGTACCCCCAGAGCCACCGGCCCAGCAGACCACATCTGAAACAGGTGCCAATCCTCTCAGAGAGGATTTTCCGGGAGCTTGAAATTGCTTCCATTCGGGGCTTTGGGCAAAGCCTACCGTGACGCAAAAAAAGACCCCAAATAGGACGAGGAGCTGCTTCATTTCACATCTACTTTTCGGTAGGCATCGATCAAGGCCAATTCTCCTTCCTTGCCTGGATAGGCATTACCGTGCTCCATACCCAAAATACCCGTAAAGCCTTTTTTATGAATGAATTGGAATACATTGGCGTAGTTGACCTCGCCTGTACCGGGTTCTTTTCTGCCTGGATTATCTCCAATTTGGATATAGGCAATCTCGGACCAAGTTTTTTCCATAGTAGCGATCAAGTTGCCCTCGTTGCGCTGCATGTGGTAGGCATCGTATAGTAACTTGCAGGCAGGACTACCTACCGCTCTGCAGATCATGTAGGTTTGGTCGGCATGGCGGAGAAAAAGGTCTGGATTGTCACTCAAAGGCTCCAAAACCATCGCCATACCATGAGGTTCGAAAATCTCAGCTCCCCGCTTCAAGGCATCAATCACATGTCCCGTCTGCACCCCAATGGGTAGGTTGCGTTCAAAGTAGCCTGGCACCACGGTCATCCACTTCGCATTGACACGTTTGGCAGCCTCCACCGAGGCTTTGCAGGTAGCAATAAAATTGTCCAAAAACTCCTGCTTTCCCGTTGTGAGGGACACCTTCCAGTTGTCTCCTCCATCCACCACAAATACACCCATCCGCATCCCAAGCTGATCGAGCGTCTTGCCGATCAGTTCCTGCTCCGCAAGGGGCCGCTTAAGTAGGCCATTGTCCTCCAAAGAGCGGAATCCCTGGTCTGCCATAAAGCGTAATTCGTCCACAATTCCACCAGGAGCATGCTGCTTGAACATACCAAAGTGGGGTGCAAAATCCAACTTAAAAGGTGCAGCAGCCACTTTGTCCTTAGCAAAGGCCGGGAGGGGTAGGGTACTTGCAGCACTTACCGCAGCGGCACCTAAACCCAATCTTTTGATAAATCCTCTTCTTTCCATGGCTTAAATCACTTTAGTTTTGCCAGGTATCGCATGTGGGTAGTAGCCGTCCGCGTTGGGAAGCAACTTTGGTTGCGCATCCCAAGCGAGCGTATTGGGGAAAAGATCTACCTGGCCATTGAGCGACTCTTCCCAGGTCATTACCTTACCAGAATAGGTGGCGTAGCGTCCCATGATGGCAGTCATCGTGGACTTGGCTGCATTTTCCGCATCGGCAAACTTATACTCTCCTTTCATCAAGGTTGCCCAAAGTTCGTCGTGCTCCTGCTGGTACGGATTGGGCTGATTTTTTCGGTCATGGTCATACAGCACATTGCCCTTCCAATCGGTGAGGAGCCCATGGTTTCCCGCGCTGAGGTAGGCTTTTCCTTTAGTCCCTTGGAAGGTCTCGTCCACCCGGTTGGCCGCTCCAGGAAAGTGGCGGCACTCGGAGTGAATCACGCTGCCATCTGCATAGGTGAAGGTGAGGATATGGTGGTCAAAAATTTCTCCGTGATCCTTACCAGTGCGTACCTCGCGTCCTCCAGTACCCTCTGCCTTGACGGGATAGCCATTTTTGGCCCAGTTGGCCACATCAATGTTGTGAACATGCTGCTCCACAATATGGTCCCCGCAGAGCCAGTTGAAGTAGTACCAGTTACGCATCTGGTACTCCATCTCCGTTTGTCCAGGAGTACGCTGCTTCACCCAAACACCCCCGTCGTTCCAGTAAACTTGTCCTCCAACAATGTCTCCTAGGGCTCCATCTTGAATACGCTTCATGACTTCTCGGTAGTTGTTTTGGTAGTGGCGCTGCAAGCCCACGACCACGTTCAATTTCTTCGCCTTGGCTTCTTCAGCAGCGGCCAGCACCTTTCGGATACCTGCTGCGTCGGTGGCAACCGGTTTTTCCATAAAAATCTGCTTTCCCTGGCGTACCGCCTCTTCAAAGTGGGAGGGGCGGAAACCAGGAGGAGAAGCTAAAATCACAACATCGGCTTCAGCAATGGCTTTTTTGTAGGCATCAAAGCCTACGAAGCGACGCTCTTGCGGCACATCCACCTTGTCCTTGCCATACTTTTCCATAATCGGCTTGTAGCTGCCCTCAAGACGGTCTTCAAAGGCATCGGCCATGGCGACTAACTTGATGGGATGGCCCGTATCAAAGGCCTGAAATACGGCTCCTGTACCTCGGCCCCCACAACCAATTAGTGCCAACTTGAGGTGGTTTTGAGGGGCTGCATAGGCACCTGGGATCAAAAAGGAGGGGGCGAGGAGCCCGCCCGTCAGTAGGGCTGAGGTCTTCACAAATTCGCGACGAGATGGATTTTTTTTCATAAGAGGGATGTTTTGGGTCAATAGTCAACAATCGGTGCCTGCGAGTAGTAGGCATTAATTTCTTCAGGAGATGGTGGTATTAGGGGGCGTACAAGCCGCATACCCACAAAGGGTGCTTCGGGAAACCACCACTGGCTTTTGGGGATCTGAGGATCAATCCGCTTCCAAGCGGGACTGGATTGCTCTCGAAATGCTGCACCAAGTGCAGCTAGGGGGCTAGCAAAATTCCCTCCACGCAAGGCATGGGGATAAAGTTTAGTGGCTTGATTAACAGGATTAGTGGCAGGAGACGTGCCGTAGAAATCAGGTGCATACTGGTCTACAGTCCACTCGGTCACATTGCCATAGATGTCATAAAGGCCCCAGGGGTTGGGTTTTTTGGTTCCGACCACCTGCGTACTCCCCTTGCTGTTGGTCGCAAACCAGGCATAATCTGCAAGTGCTTCGGGGTCGTTGCCGAAGAAAAAGCGGTCTTTCGAGCCTGCTCTTGCGGCATATTCCCATTCCGCTTCGGTCGGGAGGCGGTAGAAAATCCCTGTTTTCAAGTAGAGCCAGTGGCAGTACTGTAAGGCCCCGTACTGGGTCATGCCAACGGCAGGCTTTCCTTCTTTTCCCATGCCAAAGGTCATGTCGAGGTAAGGCAAACTCGGTCGGGAAAGCGCATCTACACGAGCAGGTACCCCACCCTCGGTAATCGTTTGCTCATATTGCTTGTCTAGAAAAAGTTCGAATGCATCCCAAGTCACCTCATGAGTTCCCATCCAAAAGGCATCGAGCTGCACGGCATGCCGGGGCTGCTGATCTGGAAAAGAAGGGTCTGTACTTCCCATCCAAAAGGTACCGGCAGGAATGGGGGCCATGTCAAAGGTAGCCGCCGTACCCGGAATTTTCTGGGTATAGGGCTCAAATACCCGAGCTGGGTTGAGTTGAAAACTCATCAAACTCACCAAAAAAAGGCCGAGAATTTTTTTCATTTGGACAGCTCTAGCGACGTATCCATGAAAATACAAATTTTCTCTTCCCCAAGATAGCCCATTTGATAAATGGTCAAGCATTTTTCTGAGCAGCTTGAAAAAAGAAATGGAGGCTTCCACGCAAAACTCGCGTTCAGGAGAACGAAAAAACGGATGGAATACCTTTTAGAGTCTTTTGACCACCTCTTTTTTGGGGAGGCGCAGGGCCCACATCCCACGCAAGTCTCCCTCAATGTACCCTGTGGCAAGGTCCTGAGGGTAAAGTTGCTTGAGCTTGGCGGCAGTTTCGGGAGCGATGTCCTTTTTTGGATCCCCGTGGCAACTTAAGCACATCGCATTGTTGATTGTGATCGGTTTGGTGTAGAGAAATACCTCCCCCTGCTGCAACTTTTGGATGCTAGGATCAGCCAAAATATTATTTTCTGCATTGTAGCTGTAGGCATCTAGCAAGGGAATTTCATCTGTATTGGGTGCATCGAGGGGGTTTCTTGGACGGGAAGATACACGTCGAAGGGCCACCGCATGTTTGGTTTCCAAGGATTTGAGGATGGGCAAGGCATTCACCTTGCAAAAGTCTAGGGCTCCAGCAGGTCCATTGGCAGCTATGGCCTGTTGAAGTTGCGCGAGCAATTGAGCTTGGGCCTCCTGGGTAATGGAATCCCCCCAGACCATGGCCTCTTCTAAGATTTCTACTTCTGTGATTCGCTTGGCCTCGGTGTGTCGTTGAACCTCATTAAAAGCTTCTTTGGAAATACGCTCCTGAGGACCACAGGAAAAAATTAGGATGGGGAGAATTATGATAAGGAAGTTTTTCATGATTTGTATTGAAATTGAAATACGGTGGAAATAGCGTAGAAATACCCTCCGCAGCGAACCGCTTCGTGAAATAATAAAGAAAAATACAATGGAAATAGGGTAGAAATACCCGCCACGGCGGGTCGCTCCGTGAAATAGGTTGAGCTTCAAGCACCATGTACTATTTCACCGAGCCTGTCCGCCGCGGCGGACAGGCTCGGTTTATTTCCATTGTATTTCAATGGTATTTCAATTCTATTCCTCTCCCCTTACCCTTACGTACTGAAAGATATCCCCTACAGTCCCGCGTTTGATAAATCCTTTTTTTAGGATGGCCTCAGGGATGTAGCCTGCTTTTTCGAGCACATTCATGGATTCCCCATTGAAGTCATAAACTTGAGCGAAGATTCGCTGGATGTCAAATTTTTCAAAGATGTAGTCCGTATAGAGCTTGACTGCCTCGGTCGCAATGCCTTTTCCCCAAAACGGTTCACCTACCCAAAATCCCAGCTCCATATTGGTTCGAAGCTCATCTTTCCCCCGTTCGGCACCGATGGCGCCGGCAAGCCGACCTTCATATTCAATGGCAAAATTCTGAGCAGGATTGAACTTCTGGTTGTGCTCAATCCAGTGGCGCGCATCGTGAATCGTGTAGGGATGGGGATAGCTATCCCGGAGGTTCATGGCAATCTTTGGATTGTTGGCAATGGGGTACAGCTGATGAAAATGAGATTCATTCCAGGTAACGAGGTGGATCTCTCTTTCTCCTTCAATAAGCATAGGTAAACTCAGTTAATTCTCGGTACGGGATTTTTTTCAATATAAGGGCTTAATTCCTTCTTTACAATGGACAAAGGCTAGTCAATGCCTCCAGCCTGCATTTTTTCTAGATTTTCTGCCATACGAAGCGCAGAAATAAATTCTTCGATGTGGCCATCCATGACATCCGGCAAGTTGTATACGGTCTTGTTGATGCGGTGGTCGGTAACACGAGACTGCGGATAGTTGTAAGTTCGGATCTTGTCCGAGCGATCACCGCTTCCAACCATGGACTTTCGTTGGGCGCCTACAGCTTCGTTGTGCTTGGCCAGCTCGATCTCGTAGAGTCGGGAGCGAAGCACCTTGAGGGCCTTTTCAAAATTTTTGATTTGGGATTTTTCATCTTGGCAAGTCACAATTAACCCCGTTGGATTGTGGGTCAAGCGCACGGCCGAGTAGGTGGTATTCACCGACTGTCCTCCAGGCCCGGAGGAACAGTAGGTGTCCTTACGTATATCGTTCATGTCCAAGTGCACCTCTACTTCATCCATCTCTGGGAGCACAGCCACAGATGCCGCGGAGGTATGTACCCGTCCTTGAGATTCGGTAGCCGGCACGCGCTGTACGCGGTGTACACCGGACTCGTACTTGAGCATGCCATACACATCCGCTCCTGAAACGGTAGCGATGATTTCTTTGTAGCCTCCTGCAGAGCCAAAGGTCAGGTCTAGGACGGTGAGCTTCCAATTCTGCATTTCACAGAAGCGCTCGTACATTCGGAAGAGATCCCCAGCAAAGATGGCTGCCTCATCCCCACCAGTACCGCCACGGATTTCAAGGATACAATCCTTGGAATCGTTCGGGTCTTTTGGGGTCAGCAGCTGCTTGAGCTCTTCTTCGAGTTCAATTTTTTTCTGGCGCAGCTCGTCCAATTCTGCCTTGGCCATCTCTCGAAATTCTGGATCCTTTTCCTTATCCAGGATTTCTTTGGAGCTATCGATATTCTGAAGCACGAGGGTGTAGGCATCCGCTACGCTCACGAGCTTTTCCAAGTCCTTGTACTCCTTGGTCAGCTTGGCGTAGGCACTCATATCGGACATGGAGTCCGGCAAAATGATGAGCTGCCCTACTTCTTCAAATCGATCTTTAAGGGATTGTAATTTATCGAGCATGGGTAGTAAAAATCCCTACAAAAGTACGGCTATATTCGAGGATGACCACGAAAAAAAAGAAGAAATTGGGTGAGCTGAAAAAAGTTTAAGCTTGAATGAGGTAAGTGAGGTAGCGCTTGTCATCAGACACTTTATTTCGGACGATCAGCACTCGCCCTGTTTGAGTCAGGTAGTACTGGTTTATATCTTTAATGAGACGAGCGCGCTTCATGCGTCGGGTGTCTAAATTAGTTTGGGAATCAAGCTCTAGTAGCTGGTCGAATTTCTCAGTGGTCAACTCCTGACCAGAATAGGGAAGCAAGGCTTGAATCGGCTCGAGTTGTGGGATTGGTTCCCTTTTAGCAAGATTTGTCTTCTTTTTTGGTAGAATCATTTTGACCCAAAGCCCCCCAACAATAATGAGTAAGACTAAAATGCCATACATCCAAAGCGAACCAAGCTTCGCCTCTGCGCTTTTCAATTTCACATAACCCACCTCTTTGGATTTTTTACGAATTTCATCCAAATCGAGTGTCTTCAGTTCCCCAGTTTCTAAAGGATAGGTGAGTACATTTCCTATTACTTCCAAGGTGGGTGCAAAACCCATGTCGATGTTCTTGTTGGGAAAATAAAAAATCTTCCCTGTCTCTTTTTCGATTAGGTTCCATCCGATATGCTTCAATCCATTGGTAGACGCCCAGAATCCGTAATTTTCGGTTTGAATAAAATAAAGGTCCCACTCTTTTGCAAGATCTTCGGGAGCTATTCCCTCAATATGAAAATCGACTTCTTTCCATACTTTGGACTTCCAGTCCAAAAAATACCCTTTTGGATGTTTTTCATCCAATCCAGATCTAATATTTATTGATTCCCCAAATAAGGAGATTAACCCTTGTGAATTTTGGTAAACAAAGGAAGTGTAGACATCATCAGGTTGATTTTGAGTGACAATTAACTCCCAAGCACCATGAAGCTCATCAAATGATAATAAATCCATGTGGCTTCTCCAGAAACCATGTCCTCCAAAGAGGTATTTGGTACCATCCCTTTCAAAAAAATGACTGCTGCAGTTATAGCCCCGATTGAAATAGTTGTATTTATTTACAAGTGAATCTCCTTCATAGATTTGGTATACATCAAGCGTACAATTAACTTGAGCAAATAGCTTCCCTCCTTTTTCATAAAATGTATAGGTTTGGGGAGTCTTTTTGTAGATACTATCTAACTTTTCCAAAACAGCCGTCGAAATCCTGCCCTCTAAAAAATAAGGACGCTCACTTTTTTTCCAAGCTTGAGTGGAAGTGCGAAACCAAATAAAGTCTGACGCGAAACTAGGCTGCAGCAAACAGACCCAAAGGGAAATGAGTACTAAAAAACTTTTTTTCATTTTAATTCCTAGTAAATGGTCAATAAACTAGATTAAAAAAGGGGAAAAATTGGGGAACCTCAAAAAAGTTTAAGCCTGTATTTTGTAGTAGACGTAACGCTTGTCTTCTGCTTTCTTTTCACGGACGATTAACTCTCTCCCAGTTTGGGCAAGGTAGTGTTCGTTGATGTCATTAATTAATCGAGCGCGTTTCATGCGTCGAGAGTCAAAATTGACTTGGTCATTTATGCCAAGCAGCTGGTCGAGGGTTTCGGTACTGAGTAGCTTTCCAGAATAGGGCAATAAGAGCTGAATGGGTTCTAATTTTTTGGTGGTATGCTCTTCGGGGGTCTCAATTATTTTCTTCGGAAGGATTTTTTTAACCAGTAGTCCACCAACCGCTACCACCACAAAAAATAAGACATAGCCCCAAGTGGAAGGAATGCCCAATGCAGCAGCTTCTTTTACCCGAACATAGCCCACCTCTTTGGATTTTTTGCGAATTTCATCTAAATCAAGCGTCTTAATATCCCCGCCAGGACTGGAATACGTCATGACATTCCCCACTATTTCAAGGTAGGGAGCTATTCCCATATCTATGTTCTTGTTCGCAAAATAAAAAATGGTCCCTGTCTCCTTTTCAATCAAGTTCCAACTAATATGTTTCAATCCATTGGTAGATGCAAAAAACACATAATCTTGGGTTTGAATCACATAAAGTCCCCATTTAGTTGCCAAATCCTTCGGATCCAAGCCTTCGATTTGGAATGCTACAGGCTTCCATTCTTTGGTCTTCCAATCCAAAAAATATCCTTTTTCATTGGTCTGGTCTAGGCCAGATCTCGGGTTTAAAAATTCCCCAAACAAGGCTACAAGCCCTTTTGAATTTTGGTAAACCAAAGAAGTGAACAAATCTACGGGTTGATTTTTAGTGGTGAGCAGTTCCCAAGAACCGTGAAGCTCATCAAAAGCAAGCAAATCGAGGTGGTTTGTCCAAAATCCATGTCCCCCAAACAAATAATGTGTACCCTCGCGGACAAAGGTATGGCTTGCACAATTGTATCCTTTGTTGTCGTATTGGTACTGGTTGACTAGTTGATCCCCTTGGATTTCATACAAATCAAAAGTACAGTTGACCTGTACATAAATTTTGTCGCCCCTGTTGTAAAATGTGTATTGCTGTGGAGCTTTCTTGTAAATCACATCCAAAGAGTCCAATACTGTTGTTGAAATCCTACCCTCCAAAAAGTTGGGGCGCTCACCTTTTTTCCAAGCTTGTGTGGAAGTACGAAACCACAAAAAATCAGCTGCCAAACCAAATGTGCTGGAATAGGCTAGCACTAGGAATAAGAGAAATACAGGTTTTTTCATCTTTGCTCCTTCGAGAAATCAGTTATGCTTTTAGTTTAGAAAAATAAGGAGGGGAAAACCGTGACTCCCCCCCTTAAAAAAAATAAACAAAAAGCCTTATGACAACTTTCCACTAAACTAAGTTGCAGATTTGCTCTCTTTTCATTTTTTCGTGTTTTTTAGGTGCGCTCCAGACTGATTCGTATTGATACATATCTTATAAAATAGGTTTAGAAGGTACTAAAGCGGTAAAAACATCTCTTTTGGGCTGTTTCACGAAAGTTAAACGAATCCGACTTTAAACTGAATTTTTTATTGAATTTGAACTAAAAAGTCCAAGAGGTGTGGCCCAGCCGTTCGAAAAAAATATTTTCGCACAGGAAAATCAGCCTAAACTGAAGGGGAGTTTGATGCTAAAAAATCAAAAACCCAAGAGCTATCGGCTCTTGGGTTACGGGTACTAAAAAAGGTATAAATGCTAACTAATGGAAGACAGCAAGAATTCTATTGATCAGAAAGTGAATTGCAAATTTCTCGGTTTACTTTACTAATTCGCGCTGCATCTAACTTCACCACTTTTCTGTCGTAAGTCATTAATCCATTTACCTCAATTTCCACATCTGTCGTTTGGGTATAAATAGCAGCTGAAAATCCGCTTGCGATTTGCTTTTTTAGTTTTTCAGCTAAAACAATATAGGCATCTGTAGCCTCCTTAGCTGTTTTATACTGCACATATCCCCAATTGCGGTCCTTTACCCATACATGGTTGTCTGCAACAAGTCCAATTCCACCATACTCACCCATCACAGCTACTCGATTTGCGTCATAAAGGGTCATTTGAGGATCTGGATAATGGTGAATATCAAGAATGTCTCCCGTAGAATAGAAGTTGCCGCCGCTGGCAGCATTTACCAAGCGAGTGGGATCGTAACTCTTTGTCCATTGCGCAATTTCAACGGTTTTAAATTGCCCCCAGGCTTCGTTGAAGGGCACCCAACTTACAATACTTGGATGGGAGATCAACATATCCATGATCTCTTTCCATTCCTTCCTAAAATTCGATTCTGATTCGGGTGTGCGGACAAAATCAGTTCCAGAGAAGTACCTGGTGGTCTGCCATTCAGGACCATTATCCCCATTAGGCATGTCTTGCCAAACCAAAATCCCTTCACGGTCGCAGTGGTAATACCAGCGTGCTGGTTCCACTTTCACGTGCTTGCGAATAAGGTTGAACCCCAATTCTTTGGTTTTAAGGATGTCAAACTTCAATGCTTCATCCGTGGGAGCAGTATACAGTCCATCTGGCCACCAGCCCTGATCGAGTGGTCCAAACTGGAAGTAATCCTTGTTGTTCAATTGCATCCGAACAATCCCATTTGCGTCTTTTTTAGCTGAAATCTTACGCATTCCGATGTAACTCTTGACCTGGTCAATTACTTTTCCGGTTCTTAGCAGAGAAACTTCAACATCGTACAAAAATGGAGATTCAGGACTCCAGAGTTTTGCATTCGAAATGGAGAGCAAAATTTCCTGATTGGCGACGCCTTTTCCTTGGGCGATGACTTTTCCGCTTTCCAGAATTTTAACATCGACCAAGTCGCTGGTTTTGTTTTCTGCGTTCTGAGCCGCTATCGAAACCGTGTTCCGATCGATATTGGTCACTGATTTAATATGGGTCAGATGATTCTCCCCTACAGGTTCAATCCACACGGTTTGCCAGATGCCGGTTACTGCCGTGTACCAGATGCCCCCAGGGTTTACCACCTGCTTTCCGCGAGGTTGAAATCCTTTATTGGTAGGATCCCAAACCCTTACGGTAAGTTTTTGAGGGGTGCCAGTTTGTAGGTAGGGCGTAATATCAAAGCTGAAAGGGGTGTAACCGCCTTTGTGTGAGCCTATTTGTATGTCATTTATCCAAACATCCGCTTTCCAATCCACAGCCCCGAAATTAAGGATGACTTTTTTGTTTTTCCAGGTTGCAGGAACGGTAAACTCACGGTTGTACCAGAGTTCATTCTGATCCCCAACCGATTTCTGAACGCCTGATAAAGAGGATTCTATGGCAAAAGGAACCAAAATTTTTCCATCAAATTTCGTGGGTATTGCACTGCCTTGCTCCAGAATTGCGTAATCCCATAATCCATTCAGGTTCAACCATTGTTCTCTTTCCAGAGAAGGCCGTGGATATTCGGGCAAAGGATTTGCAGGATCCACTTCTTCAGCCCATGGGGTCTTGATTTTATCTCCAGCTGGCTGCCAATCCTGCGCAAAGCCAACGGTCCCTGAAAAAGCAAGGCAGAGGAGTACTAGAATTTGTTTTTTCATCTTGTAAGGCTTTTTATGAATTGACTGGTTAATCGTTTCTGTTCGTTAAAATATAAATAATTTAAAATGA